>Ga0247782_1000583_pt1 | contig 15532 bp, 2 predicted proteins | sample UWRJL019104C5_FD_179928 | JGI IMG/M metagenome (GOLD analysis project Ga0247782, IMG submission 179928) | Plant litter microbial communities from Arlington Agricultural Research Station in Wisconsin, United States - UWRJ-L019-104C-5 | ecosystem: Environmental > Terrestrial > Plant litter >...
TATTACTAAATTATTTTATTTAAAATATAACTTTTTAGTTTTTTTTTTATATTTATTTACTAACTTTTTTAAGTTAATTAAATGCTTTAATAATTTTTAAGTATTATATTTTACTAGCTACTCTTTTTATTTTATTAAGTATTTTTATTTTTTTTAGTTAGTTTTATACTATATAATATTTTTAATAGCTTATTTATTTTATTTATTTTTTAAGTTTAGTAGTTTTGCTTGCTTACTAATATTTTTATAATTATTTTATAGCTTTAATAATAATATAAAAAATACTTTATATATTTTTGCATACTTTTTTAACAATTAAATATAATATGCTTATAATTTAATTTTTTTTAAAACTTTTACTTTAATATAAATAAGTGCTAGCTTTTTTTATACTTAAAATAAAAGTGTACAGTTAATAACTTTATAATATTTTTAATATTATATTATTTAAATATATAGCATTTATTATAATACTTTTATATAGTTTTTATTGCTTTTTTTTAATATTTATACAGTGCTTTTTATATTATATTTATTTTTTATAGCTATTTTTTTACTTTTTAAACCTTAAACTAAAGCTATTTTAATATATACTTAATAATTTTTAAGTAATAGCTATATAAAGCTTTAAATAATAAATAACTTATAATTATATATTAATTATTATTATATATAAACTTAGCTTTAAGTAATACTTTTATTTACTTTGCTAGCTTATTAATAGCATATATTTATAAATACTTTTTTAATATTTAATATATTTTTTTTATTTAACTATTAGTTTATAAATGCTATATAATTAATAGTTTTTACAAATTTTTTGCTTATTATAAAACTTTTTTTAAAACTTGCTAATAATAAGCTTATTTTTATTGCTTACTATATTTTTTAGCAATCTAAATTAGCACTTTATATTTTTATAAAGTATAGCTGCAAGTTTAGCTATATTTAGCATTTTTATTATAAGTATATATAAAGCTATCTTTATAAAATAGTTAACAATTATTAAAATTATATTATATACTAAGCTATTAGCTTTAGTATAAAATAAAAATTTTATAATAAAATTTAAGCTAATCTTTTACTATAATTAATTTAGTAATAAAAATATTTATAGTTTTTTAAATAATTTATATTTTAACTTTTTAGTTTTTTTATACTTTATATATATAATAATATATTTATAAACGCTTTAATTTAACCTTTTTTAATTTAACCTTTTTTATAAAAGTTTAGCTATTTTATTGCTTTTTATATAGCTAGCTCTTAAGTTATTATAATATTAGTATATTAACTATTTAATTAGCGCTACTTAAGCTAAAATAACTAGTTTTTTTTAAAAGTATAATACTTTTTAATTATTAACATAATACTTTTTATATATTTTAACTTATTAGCATATAATTTTTATTAACTTAATAAATATTAAATTTTTAGTTTATAATTTTTTAACTATTTTATAAAATTACTTTAATATATTTAAATTAAATACTATTTTGTTTTAAGCTAACTTTTTTACTATAAAATATAAAATATATTAGTTATAAACAATAGTTTTAATACTTTTTTTATTTTTTTAAAGCGCATTTTTTAATTTTTTAATAATTTATTTTGTTAACTAAATTATTACTATAATTTATATTATATATAGTTAATAAGTTAAGCACATATATTAGTGCTCTTTATTTTTTTTTTTTTTAAAAGTTTTTTATAATTATATAATAAAAGTTTAAAGTTAAATTAGCATATAGTTTTACTATTTGTTTTTTTATTATAAAGTACTTTTTTAAGTATAGTTTTAATAATATTATTTAAACAGTTTAAATATTTTATACTAATACTTTTTGCTTTTTATTTTTTAGTTTTTACTATTATATTATAATAATTTAAACTTTTTTTAGCAGTTTATTAAATAGCTAAAGTTTTTTTTAAAGTATAAAAATTATATTTTTATACTTTATTTTTTTTACTATATAGTTAAGCTTTTATAATAGTTTGTTTACTAAATTTAAAATGCTTAAGCAATATTTAATATTAAAATTAAACTAAGCTAGTTTATATATTTAATATACTAACTTTTTTTAAAAATTATATGCTAGCAAGTTAATAACTTTTTATAATACTATATAGTTTATTTAAATTATAAAAAGCTTATTTATGCTTTTAAAATAATAGCGCTAATACTTTTAAGTTTTAATTATTATTAAAAGTTTTTATTAGCTAATAGCTTAATATATTTTTATATTTATTAGTTTATATAACTAATATATTACTAGCTATTATTACTTTTTATATAGTTAAAATAAAATGCTTAAAATAGCTTTTATTAACATATTTATTTTTACTTTAATTAAAAGTTTATTATTTTAATATTAAAAAATAGTTACTAATATAAATACTTTTTTAAAGCTTTTAAAAGCTTATTTTGCTTTTTTAATTTATTTAAATAAATAGCTACGCTTATTTAGCTTTTTTAGCAATACTATAATTAATATAATTATTTTAAAATACTTAGCAATAAACTTTTTATAAAAATTTATAAATTTTAAAAATACTTAAATATTATATATTAACTTAAAAAACCTTTATTTTTAAATTATAATAACTTTTTATAAATTTATTTTAATACTTTTAGTAATAATAATAAACCTTAAAAATTTTATTTTTATTTTAAAAAACTTATACTTTAATAGTTTAATAAATAAGTTATACTATTTTATGCGCTTATAAACTAATTAAAAATGCTTATAATATTATTTTTTATTATTTAAAAATATAATAATATTATTTAAGTAAACTATATAAATATAATTTACTAACCTTACTAATGCTTTATATATATAGCTTTAAAATATAGCTAGCATATTAATTAGTTTAAAAAGTATAATAATATATTTAAAGTGCTTATATTATGTTTAAAAAGCAGTTTTTTACTAATTGCTAGCTTTAATATATATTTTATAGTATATATTTTTTAAATTTAACTTAAAAAACACTTTAGCAGTTTTTAAGTAGTTTATAATTTTAAATATAAGCAGCAAAAAATATTTATTTTTTATTATAAATTTATTTAGTTTTTAATAATTAACGCAAAGCTTTATTATATTATTTTTTTTAGCTATAAATAAAATTAGCACGCTTGCATTAGCTTATAATTAGCAAATCTTGCTTGTTTATAAATTTTTTTTTAAATATTTTTTAAATACTTTTTTTTAAGCCTTTAAAATTAAATAAATTAGCTTAAATAATACTTTAGCCTTTTTAATTAAATTAATTAAGTGCTTTGCTTTTTTTAATATAAAATTTCTTTTTTGCTACCTTTTTAAAATATAATTAGCAAAAGCTTTTTAAATATGCTAACAAGTTAATAATAATATTTATAAGCTTATTGCTATTAATTTTTTAAAAAAGAGCTTTTTTTTTAACTTTATATTAATAAAGTTTATAATATATGCTTGCTTATTGCTAATTACTTTGCTTATAAAGTTTTTAAAGTTAACTTTTTTAATATTATTAAAATGCTATGCTATAAAAGCTATATTTAAAATAATACTTAAACAGCTTATGCCTAGCCTTAATAATAATAACTTAAAAGCATTAAGCCTTTTTTTTATAGCATAAAATATTTAAATAAAAACTTTTACTTAGCTTTTTATATTAACTATTTAAAAAGTAGCTTTATATACTTTATAATATAATAATATTTTTTTACTTAGTTTTATAAGCTTTAAAATAAAAATTATTGCTTTTTATAAGCATTTTTTAGCTAAGTTTTTATAAACTATATTAACTTATACTTTTATATTTATGTTTATAATAATATTTTTTTTTTAGTATTTGCTATTTAATAAAATTATAGCTACTTTTTTAAAAAAAATTTTTAAACTAAATGCTTTAAAAGTTTTTACTAAAATAAATTAAATATATTATTTTATTTTAGCTTAGCTTTTACTTTTTTTTTTTTAATTTTAAGCTAAACTAAATAGCAATTATGTTTTAAACTTTATTTTTTAGCTTTTTTAGCATTACTAATTATTATTTAGCTGCTAGCTGCTTACTTTATAATTTAAACTAATAATTTATAGCTATATATTTTAGCTTGCTATAATTATAATATTTAAGCATTTTTTTGTTTGCTTATAATAATTTGCTTTAATTATTATTTATACGCTAGTTTTTTATATTTATAGTATAGCTTTAAGCTAAGCTTTATGCTTTTACTTTTAAATTATTTATGCCTTGCTTATTTTTTAACAAGCTATTAAAAAGCATATGCTTTTTGCTATTTTTAGCTTTTTTATTAGCATTTTGCTAAATACTTTATTGCTGCTTAGCCTTATTTAATACTAAAATTATATTTTTAAAAGTTACTTTTTATTTAATTAAAACTTATTTAAAGCTTAGCTAAAGTTTATATTAATAATTAAAAGCTAATTATAAATTATTTTTAAACTAGTAATAGCTTTTTAGCTTGCGCACTAAAATTTATTATTATAAAAATTTTTTTTTTAAAGTTTTATTTTTACTTTAAAATAGTTTATATAACTACTTTTTTAAAGTTTTTTTAAACAGCTTAAAATTTATATTTTTTTATTAAACAAACTTTTAAAAGTTTTTAAGTATTACTTTATTTTTTAAGTTTTTATAATTTAACATTTTATAATATGCTTACTAGTTAGTTTATAAGTTTTACTTTATTTAAATTAATGCTTAAATTATTTAAATAAAGTTTAGTTAGCTAAGCTTTTACTTATTGCTTTTTTTAATTATAAATATTTAATTTTTAATTTTTATAGTAATAGCTTTTTGCTTAAGCTGCTTATAGTTATATATAAATGCTTTAGCATTATTTTTTACTTTTAGCCTTTGCTTTTTTGCTAGCAGTTATAATAACTAGCTAATTTAAGCTATTATAGCTATTGCTTATACTAGCAGTTTATTATGCCTTATAAATCTACTTTTATAATACTGCAAGTATAATTATAATTAGCTTAAGGTTTAGTTAGCTAAGCAATTATATTTTAGCTAACACAAACTTTAACCTTTTTATTTTTGCAAACCTTTATACTAGCTATTTAAATTTTTTAGCTTTAATAATTTAAAGTCCTTTTTATTAAGTATTATAAGCTTTAAGCTTATAAGCTATTTAATATTTAAGTTATTACTTATATTTAACTTATTTAAGCAAAATTTTAATTTAGTAATAGCTATTTATTTAATAGTTATAAATTTTATAAGTAGTACTTTTTATCTAAACATTATATTATAACTATTAAATATAAAAATAAAAAAGTATAAAGTTTAAAGCTTAGTCCGTTATAAAATAATATGCTAAATTTTAAAAAGTAGTTATAAAAGATTACTTTTATTTAGTGTGCTAATTATATATAGCCATAAGGCCTTATTAAGCCTTTAGCTAATCTTTAGCTTGCCTTTAGCAAGCCTGCGCAAGCAATACATACCTTTTTAACGGTCGGTCCTTAAGAAAGGTACATCCCCTTTACACAAAAATAGCTATAATAATATCTTTAGTAATAACAGTACCTTTAGCATCTTTAATATAGTTGGTTGCTTTAATGCTGTTTTAATAACTATTATTTTAGCACGCTAATCTAAAAAAGGTAAATTAAAGTAAATAATAAAAACCTTAGACGTTTTAAGCTATCTTGTTTAAATAAAATAATAAGCAGCAAAAACACTTGCTTTAGCAAGAAAATAATCTACTATTTACTTTAAAAAGTAATCCTTGTCTTTAATACTATATAACTATTAAGTGCGTTATTTTTTAGTAAAAGGTTTTAAAAGGCGTAATTTTTATAGTAATGCTTTTATAAATTTTAAAATAGCGTTTTATATAACAACTAACAGCTTTTAGACCTAAAGTAGGCCAAGATTGTCTTTTAAAAATACGTCTACTTTTATATATAAGTAACGCTTTTTAGCTGTTAAGCTATTTATAAGCAAGCTTTGCTATTAGCAGTTAGTAGTATTTGTATTAAAAAAAAATAAAGTTTAAAGTTTAGACTTTAACAAACTTAAATTTGCTTTGCGCGTTTGCAAATATAATCTGCAAATATAAGTAGCCAAGCTTAAATATATATTTACACAGTGTTTATATAGTTATAATATTATTACTACATTATTACTTTTAAAGTAAAAAAAAGGTTTTTTAACTAAAAAAAGCAACTGCTTATTTACGCAAAAAGCGTTTTTATTTTTTTATAATAACTAAAAAAGCTTTATTAATTTGTTTTAATTTTAAGTTTGCTTAGGTTTAAAGGTAACAATATTAGCTTAGTATAAGTAGTATAACAAGAGTACATAGCATTAAATCAAACATATACGTACTATTATGCAAGCAAAATAATATTATTTAATATTATTAATATTATAGGTAACAGGCTATAAATAGTTATATAAAAGAAAAAAAAACAGACATAGTTAACGTTATATTTTTAGATCTTATATTTATATTTATAGTGTTAGCGTTTATTTAGCTTAAAAAAAATAATTTAGGCTAAGGCAGGCGTTGTTACTAACATAGTTAAAATAAGACCTTATTTAAAAAGTTAATCTTAAGATTGCTAGCTACTAATTGCTAAGCAATTATAATAGTGTTAATAAGATATAAAAATAGTGTTATAACATATATTTATTTTATATTATTGCTAAAAAAAGAAAAGGACATAAAAAGCTATTAATAAAGGACCAGCTATATAATACACAGTATAATGCCACCTAACACAGTGCACCGCCACTGTGTGGCCTAACAATTATAAATATTTAATTTTTAATTTTTATAGTAATAGCTTTTTGCTTAAGCTGCTTATAGTTATATATAAGTGCTTTAGCATTATTTTTTATTTTTAGCCTTTGCTTTTTTGCTAGCAGTTATAATAACTAGCTAGTTTAAGCTATTATAGTTGCTGCTTATGCTAATAGTTTATTATGCTTTATAAATCTACTTTTATAGTACTATAAGTATAATTATAATTAGCTTAAGGTTTAATTAGCTAAGCAACTATATTTTAGCTAACGCAAATTTTAACCTCTTTATTTTTGCAAACTTTTATACTAGCTATTTAAATTATTTAGCCTTAACAATTTAAAATCTTTTTTATTAAGTATTATAAGCTTTAAGCTTATAAGCTGTTTAATGTTTAAGTTATTACTTATATTTAACTTATTTAAGTAAAGTTTTAGTTTAGTAGTAGCTATTTACTTAATAGTTGTAAATCTTATAAGTAATACTTTTTATTTAAACATTACGTTATAACTATTAAATATAAAAATAAAAGAGTATAAGGTTTTAGGCTTAGTACGTTATAAGATAATGTGCTAGATTTTAAAAAGTAGCTATAAAAGATTACTTCTATCTAGTGTGCTAATTGTGTGTGGCCGTAAGGCCTTATTAGACCTTTAGCTAATCCTTGGCTTGCCTTTAGCAAGCCTGCGCAAGCGGTACATACCTTTTTAACGGTCGGTTCTTAGGGAAGGTATGTCCTCTTTACATTTAATAGTTTATATATAAGTAATAAATACTTATAAACTATGCTAAGCTTTTTTAAAATATTAAAATTTTATTAAAGTATATTAAGTATACTAATAATGTTTAAGATTTTTTATAGTAAATATAAACATTATATTATTTGCAAATATAATAGTTAGCCTTTAAATAATAAGCTTTATTTTATTATAAAAAGCTTAAATTTATTATGCTTTTTTTATAACTTTTATTAAAGCTATAAATTTAGCTTTAAAGGTGCTAAAAGCTATTATAAAAGCTTTTTTAGCTTTTTAACTTATTATAGCGCTTATTACTATAGCTATATATTTTTAAATAGATTTAGCAATAATAAAGCAGCTTATATAGTTATTATTACTAGCTATTATAAAGTAGTACATAGTAAGTAATAAAAGTAGATTTGCGCTTTTTATAAAGCTATAGCTAAGTGCTAACTTATAAGTGCTTTTTAAATACTTTTAAAGCTTTATAGCTGCTATAAAGTAATGCTTATAAAAGCTTTATATATAGTAAGCAAGCTATTAGTATGCAAATATAATATTTAGTTTGCTAATAAGCATAAAGTAATTTATAGTGCTTATAATTTATATATAATAGTAAGCTTATAATATAAATAGTAGTAGTTTTAAGTTTTTAACTTTTATAATTTTAAGCTATAATAAAATTTTAATAGGTTTAATATTTATTAAATTAAGCTTAATTAAAGCTTATTAAATATATTATAGCTATAAAAAATATAAGTGTTAGTTTAGCTAATTTTAAGTAATTTTTATACTTAAAAACCACTTTATAAGCTTTTTATTTTTAATAGTATAAATAATATATATTTAAGCTTTTAATAAAATAATATAAGCTTTGTTAAAGCTTATAATTAAGTAGTTATTTATATAGGTAATTATATAAGTGTTTATAAAAGCTCAAAAATATATTAAAGCATTACTAGCAAAAAGTATAAAGCTTAATTACTTAAAAAGCTTTTATAGCTTTTTTTACTATTAGTACAAAGCTTATTTAAAGCTATATAGCACTTAAAGTAAGTAAATAATTTGCTTTATAGTAAGGTTATACTTATACTTTATTATTAACTTTATAAGTTTAAAGTTTTTTAATAGTTTTTTAAAGCACTTAAGCAACTATAAATAAATAACTTTAAAAAAGTTATTATTAAAAAAAGCTTTTATAAAATTAATTTATTTAATTTTTTAGTTATTAAAGGTTACAAGTATTAAAAAAATGTGCTAAGTAAGCAATATAATAGTAGCTATAAAAGTTTTTAAAAAATTAATTTTAAAAGCTTGTTTAAAGCTATAAACTATTAAGCGCTTTTTATACTTAGTAATATTGCTTAGTTAGTTTAGCTTTTGTTTTAATACTTATTAAAAGCTTATAATATACTTATTAGCTATTATAGCTTTTATAAACTATAGTATACTACTTTTAAGTAGTTAATATAGTTTAAATTTGCTAGCTTTAAGCTACTTTTAAGCTTTAAAAGTTTTTAAAGCTTGCTTTAAAATAAATAGCTTTAGTAAAGCATTTATAGTTATAAATATAACTTTTTATACTACTTTATAAACTATTTAATTAATTATTATAAGGTTATTATAAAATAAATTAATAGTTTTTTTATTTAAAGTAGTACTTTTAGCTATAAAATTATTATTAATATTAATAAACTAATTTTATTTAGTAGTAGTTATATAAAATAACTTTATTAAAATTTTAATAAGTAGTATATACTTTAATAAATTAATAATAAGTAGTATAAAAAAGTTTATAGCAAAAAATTTAATAAGTTTTTTATTAAATATTAAAGTAATAAGTAAATTTTTTTTTAAAAAAGGCTTTAGCTTAATTATTAGCATATAGTTTTATAAAAAGTTTTTAAAAAGCTTAAAGCTTTTTATAATAAGCTTATTAGCAAGCTTTTTAAAATAATTTAAGCATTAAAAGCAATTTAAAAATATAACTTTTTTAAGTACTTTAGTAGTAGTAAACTATATAATAGTATGCTTATAAAAAATATATATTAAATAAGTAAAAGTGTTAAAAATTGCTAAAATATAACCTTTTTTAGCACATTTTTTAAGCTTATAGCTTATTATATAATGCTTATAAAAAGTAGTAGTAAAGCAAAATAAGCTTATTATTTTATATTAATTAAGTTAAAAAATATATAGTATTAAATTAAGCTTAAATTTATTTTATAATAGTTAATAAAGTATAAGATTTTTATTAATAACTATTATATAGTTTACTAAGTTTACTATAGTAAATAAAACAAAGTTTTAAAAGTAAAGTAGTAAGCTTAAAGCTTATAAAGTAGTATAAAAGCAATTTAAAAATATATAAATTAACTATTTTAATAAGCTATTTTATTTATATATATAAAAGCTTAAGGTGTTAAAAGCAATGCTTTTATACTATAGCTAAGTGCTTATTAGCTTATTTAAAACTTTTAGCTTTATATTAAAAAAAAAAAAATAAAGTAATAGTTATAATAATTTTTTAAGCTTTAAAAATAGCTTTTAATTACTTTAAATATAATAAATACAAACTTATTTTTTAAAAGCTTATAATATATCCCACGGCTATATTTGCCACCTGGCCATATTTGCCACTTTTTTTTACCTTTGTACAAACAATCTCTTATAACTTAACTATATAACAAAAAATTAATTTAAACTATTTAAAATTAGATTTGCTAAATATTTTTTCTTTATTTTAACATGTTTGCATATTATAGCTAAGCTTGCTATATATTTTACAGTATTACGCGCAAGCTTTTTGCTTTTTTATACAACTACTACTTGCATGCCTTTTTGCTATTTTTTGCGCAGCAGCTACCCTAGCAGCTTATAATTTTTTTATATTTTATATATAAAGTAATCTTTTATTTTATAATCTTATTTTTTTTATACAGCAACGTTAACTAAGTCAGTTATTTGCTATATAAAAAGTTATAACTTTTTTTTTTAATAAAGCTAAACAATATATAATAGCTATTATGCTATATATAATTTGCTATATATTTTTAATAATATATATTAGCAAGCTATTTTAATATTATATAATAAAATATTTAACAAATATAAATTAAAATATTACATTTTATATATTATTTAAAGTAATAAATTGCTAAAGTAAAAATAAGCTATTAAATAAAGCTTTAATTATAAAAGTAGTTAAATAAAAATTTAGCTAAGCAATAATATATTTTAGGTTATATAGCACTAATCCTGCTTTTTAAAAACTTTTTTATACGTTAGCTTTTATTATTAATATATTAAACACGTTAAAAAACGCAAGTAAAAAATTCTCTTTTAATATATATATAATATATGCTTATATTAAGTGTTTAATTTTTTTTTTATATAACTGTTTTAAAAAGCTAAAATAGCTAATATTAAAAGGCTAAAGCTTATATAACAAATATGCTAGCATATAAAGCATAATAATATTATTGTTTTTATAATACTTTTTAAAATTATATAAATAGTAGCTTTTATAGCTATTAAAAATTAAAAGTTAATATATACCTTTTATATAACTACTTATATATTAATTAAAATATTAAACCTAATTAACACTTTGCTTATTTATTATTTAGCTATTTTTTATAGTTATAATAACTTAATTGTTAGGCAATAAAGTGCTTTTATATTAAAACAACAAATAGTTTTTTTTTACAACAATAATATATAGCAAGACAATATAGCTATATAATAAGATAGCCTAAATAATTGTAGCTTATTTACAATTGCTTTGCTATACTATTTTTAAGTCTTTTATATAATTAAATATAGTTATAACTATTTTAAATAAAATTTTGCTTATAATAAATCTAGTCTTATTAAAGTTATATATATTTTCTTTTTAAACTTTATATTTTACTATTATATTTTATATAAAAGCAAACTACTTATAGTATTTAAACAAATCTTTATATAAAACGCGCTAATAATTAATTTAGCAATTAAAACGTATTATAAAAGCTAGTTATTATTATATAAAAGTAAAAGTTTAGTTTTTGCTAACATATTTTTTATTATATAACTTTAATAATTAGTTAGCTATATTTTTAATACTATTATACCTAAATAAAAACAATTATATAACAAGGTTAAGTATATATTATATAATAGCTTGCTTTTTAAATTTAATAAGTTTTTAATTATTAGTAAACCTATTAAATATTATTATACGACCACGTTTTTAGTTAAAAAGGGTTATATATAGTACATTATAAATTTTAGCTGCACGTTAAATACTTAGTTTTAGGTTCGTACAAATTGCTTAAAGCGCAAAAATAATATTAAACTCTTTCTAAAGGCCTACCATAGTAGGTAGTAAAGATATAGCAAATCAAAAGTTATGCGTACAAAGGTGAGAAAAAGTGGCAAATATAGCCGGGTAGCAAATATGGCCGTGGGATACGTTACTACTTAAATTATATTTTTTATTTTATTAAAATAAGCATATAAAGTATATAGTTATAAAAAAAAGCTTAATAATAAATATATTTTTTGCTATAATATATAAAGCAATAGCTAAATTATTTATTATTATAAGCTTAAAGCATTAAATAGCTTTATTAATAATATACCTTTTATAATAAAAGTTGCTATTTTTAATACTATTAAAATTAAAAAGCTTTTTAATAATTTTAATAGTTTTTTTTAGTAGTAGTAAGCTTATATAACTAAGCTTAGCATGCTAAAGCATAGTAAACTATAAAAGCTTTAAAAGCAAATTTTAATGCTTTAAAATTTATAAAAGTATTATTACTAGCTTTATAAAGTAAAATAAGTTTTTTTTAAAAACTTTTTAATTTTTTTTAAGCAAGTTAATAGCTTTAATAACTTTTTTAATAAGTATAGTAGCTTTAATAGTTATTTTAAGTAATAAAATATTTTATAAAGCATTTTATAAAACTATATATAAGTTTTAAATTTAATAAATATAATAAAATTAATACTTATTAAGCTAAAAGTTGTTTAGCTTTAAGCTATTTATTAAAAAAAAATAAAAAGCTATATTTTTAAACTTTAAAATAATTAATAAATTTTTAAACTTATTTAATAAATATAAGCTTTTTAAGCAACTATTTAACTTATAATAAAAAGCTTTTAAAACAATATTTATACTAAAAGCTAAAATAAAAAGTATATTTTTTAAAGTAATTTTAATAGTGCTAATAAAAGTATAAAGCATTTTAAAAGTTATAGTGCTTTTTTTTAATAGCTTTAATAACTTTTTAGTAATAAAAACTTAGCTTAGGTTTTTTAAAGCAATATAGTTAATAAACTAATGCTTACTATTAGCTATATAAATAATAAAGCTTATATTATAAATTTAAAAAGCTTTTTGTTTTACTATAAGTTATATAATATAAAAAGCTTTAGTAAATAATATAGCAGTTTTATTGCTTTAATTAAAAAACTTAGTTTAAAAATAAAAAGTTATTTAATATATTAAAAAGCTAAGTTAGCTTTGTTTAGCGCTTTTTAATAATAGTTTTAAAAACTTTTAGTAGCTTTTATAAAATAAGTATTACTTTTTATTATTAGTTTGCTTTATAAACAAGCAGTTAGCTTAATAAAATTTAATAAAAAAAGTTAAAAAGCTTTTAAAAGCTTTAATAGCTTTTATAGTAGTAGCTTTTATTTTATTATAAAAGTTTTATAGTATATTTTTTAAAAAAAACTTTAAAATAAAGTATTTTTTAAATTAGCTTAAAGTAGCTAAAGCATATTATATAAACTTAATTTAGCTTATTTAATTAAAGTATGTTTTAATTAAAGCTTTTAAATAGTTATTATAAATATTTATAAAAAATATAATAGCTTTTATAGCTTATAATTAAAAGTAAATATTATTAAACTAAGTATTAAAAGCTGCTAAGTTTTTATTTAAAATATAATATAAAGTATAAAACTTTTTATATAATTAATTTTATATTTAATTAGTACTAAGCTTATAAAAGGTTTATAAAGTAATAAATATTTTTATAAAAAAGTAAAAATAAGCAATACCAGCTTATAAAATTATTAAAAATAATTTTTAAATTAGTAATAATATTATAGCTTAATTAAAATTAGTAATAAATTTAAAAATACTAATAGCTTTAAAACTAATTTGCAAAGCTTATAGCTATTATTTATAATTAAAACTATTTTATAATTTTTAATTATTAAAAAAGTTATATAAATATTTAGCAATTTTTTTATTAAGTGCTTTTTATATTATAATAAAAGCTTAAAGGTTAGCTATATTAGCGCTATACTAAATAGTAAGCGCTTTTTAAGTAAGTTAAGTAAAAGTTTTACTTAGATTATTTTGCTAAATAAGGTTGCTAATAAAAATAAAAGCTTAGCTAGTATAAAAAGTTATAATTATTATTATTAAATTTTTAAGTTATTATTATAAAGCTTAGGTTTTTATATAGCTATGCATAAAGTTGCTATATAAAGTGCTAAATTACTTTTTATAGTGCTATAAGTTAACTTTTATTTAAAAGTTTTTATTGCTATTAAAATAATTTTTAAAAGCTTAAAATATTAACTTAAAAGTTACTTTAAGCACTATAAAAGCTTTGCTTTTAGCAGCTTAAAATAAATTATTAAATATAGTAGTATAAAAAGTAAATATTAATTAAATATAGCGCTATTAATAGTTAAGCTATAAAAAAGTTTAGCAATATGCTAAGCTTATAACTTATTAAAAGTAAGCTTAACTATAAAGTATATAGCTAAATATAGCTAAAAGTAGCACTTAGTGCTTAATAAAAGTATAAGCTAGCAAAAGCTTACTAAGTATAAAGCTTAGATTAAAAAATATAATAAAATATAAGGGCTATAAGTTTTTATAAAGCATTATAAATAAAAGTGTATACTTAGTAAGCAAAAAAAGTAACTTAGTATGTTTAAAAAGCAAGCTAAATAAGCTAGTATATAAAAAGAATAAATAAAGTAAGCTAGCAAGCGCTAGACTTATTAAATAGTAAATAAGTAATAAAGTGCTAGCAAAAACTTGTAAGCTTAATATAAAAAGTATAAGGTATATAAAGCTTATAAAGTAGCTAATATAGCAATAAGCTATAAATAATATAATAAAAGCTTAAAGCTATAATAGTAAAGCTAAAAGGTTAATTAATAGTAGTTTATAAGCATAATATATAAGTATAATAAAAAAATAATTATTATTAACTATTTAAAAATTTAATAAAAGTAGGTAAGCAAGTGCTTTTATATATATGCTTAAAATTATAAAGCATATTTAGTAATTAAACTGTTATATATAATTGCTAATATAATAAAAGGTTAAGCTTTTTTAACTAATAAGAAAATTTATAGTAGGTTATAGTAAATATGTTTACTAGGTCTACTATAATATAGCAGGTCTTAAGGGCTTAAAGGCTATTAAGAGCGCTGCAAATAGCAAAGCTTAAAGAATAAGCGCTTGTAAGTTTAAAGGCCAAGGCAAGGCCAAGGCGTAGCTAACTTGTAAAGGCCTAAGATTGGCAGAAAGAAGTGTAAGTAGAGCTACTTTGCATAGTAGGTAGAGCTACCCTGCATGTAAGTAGAGTTACCCTGCATACTAGCCTAGCTTACCTTACATTAGTATGCATAAGAGCTTGATTAGTGCTGTAACTAGTGCTATAATTGTAATAGGCCTTGCAATGGTTACCACATAGGTTATAGGGCATGCAGTGGCTCCACTATAGTGCCTGCAAGGGCCTGGCAGTGGATACAAGGCTTTTATGAATAGCTATGGCGCTATGGCACCTCTATAGTGGCCCATGGAGGCATGGCATCGTCATGATGGCTTAAGGAGGCATGGCATTGCTATGGTGGCTTGAGGAGGCATGAGGCGGATGTATATGGCAACGAGTGAGTGGCTTATGTAAGGGTAAGGCCTATGGCCAAGTGAGGGTATGGCCAGTGAGGTGTTGGCGGCTGAAGGGTAGAAAATGCAGTTGGTAGAAACGCAGAGGCGTTTTTAACA
>Ga0247782_1000584_pt1 | contig 15425 bp, 13 predicted proteins | sample UWRJL019104C5_FD_179928 | JGI IMG/M metagenome (GOLD analysis project Ga0247782, IMG submission 179928) | Plant litter microbial communities from Arlington Agricultural Research Station in Wisconsin, United States - UWRJ-L019-104C-5 | ecosystem: Environmental > Terrestrial > Plant litter >...
TTTTTTTCTTCCTGTTCCAACACACCGTTCTGCCTGCTGCTTTACTGCTGGCAATTGCTATGAGGTGGTAAAACACCTATCAACTAGAGACTAACTATGAACGTCTGTTGAAATTTCAGGTATGACGATGGAGAAGTTACTAGATATGGCGCGGGCGAATCGTATCGACCCTACAATTCCAACCGATCTCCACGTCGAGCTAGAAGTCCGCTACCTCGCGATCGCGACAGAGAACGTGACCGGGATCGAGATCGTGACCGTGACCGAGACCGAGACCTGAGACCCAGAAGCCCTCCTCCAGACAGTGATCGCTACGTACCCGACAGAGATAGAGACAGAGATAGACCCCCTAGACGTCGCTCTCGCAGCGTCGACCGTTTTCGCCGAGACCCTTCTCCCCGAGACAGAAGAGATCTCAGAGATCTACGAGATTCACGAGATAGTCGTGACCCTCCAATAGGGGGCGATAGCTGGCGCAGGGACGACAGAAGCCGCCCTCTACGTCGATCACCTCCGCCTCCTCGGCGGTCCCCTCCTCTTCACCAGCGACGTAGCCCTCCCAGGCGAAGCCCTCCACCGCCGCGCAGATTCTCGCCGAGACGGAATGACAGGGATAGAGATCGAGACCGAGATCGTGATCGGCTGCGATCCCCGAGAAGAGGCTTTGACCCAAGGTTAAACCCATCGCCCCAAGCAGATAACCCCAATTTCATTCCCCTGACATCTCTGCCACACAGGCGACGATCCCGATCCCCTCTTTCTCTCGATCGAGACCGTCCCCGAGACCGAGATCGCTCCCCCCCACCACGTCGCGCGTCTCCCGCTCCCACTCCAGGCCCCCCTCCACGGGCTAACACGTACCGTGGCGATGGTGGCCGTGCGGGTCGCTCTCGAAGCCCGGCTCGATCTGAGAGGCTTGAACGATCCGACCGACGTGGTGACGATCGCTTTAACCCTACTTACGCGAGACGTCCCTCGCCTCTCCGCGAGTCCGCTGTGAGCTCTGCCATTCCTTCCCGTGACACATCGCGAAGATCAACCCCACATGCCGAGCTTCCCAAGCGAGAGGAACGTTCGCATGGCGAGACCCCTCTTCCTGCTCGTCCCGCTTCCAGGTCTTCTCACGGCGGTCCCAGTATCAGGGAGAAATCTCCTCAGAAGACGCCTCAAGACTTGCAGTCGAACCTATCACGCGCGTCACGATCACCACCTCGCGGCCCTGCTGCTTTACGTGCGCCACCCACAGGCCCGAGAGATAGTCGTGGACATGGTAGCCAACCTGTTGGGGCTACAGGTCCGCCTGCCAGGCCAGCTGCCGTTTCCAGTCCGTCTCCAGCTGCAGGTCGCCCAGATATCGCCGGTGCTCCACCATCAGGCCCTCGAGGCTTTACGCCAGGCCGTGGAGGCGGTTATGGCCGTGGTGGAAGAGGAGGAGGACCAAGCTGGGGTACGACTATTCAGAGCCGGAACGTGCCCCCAGCCCCTGGACCTGCATCGGCCTCTACCCCTACAGGCTCCAACAATATACCCACGGGTCCTCGTGCTAGCATTTCTTCGCAGTCAGTTCCTTCAACCCCCAGCTCTCAGGCAAAGGCCTTCAACCCGCCCAAAGGCCCGGCCGCAGAGAGCAATCATCGGCCCAGTTTAGCCCAGCAGCTGCTGGCCTCTATGTCACCCATCATCCCCGGCGGGAAGATGGATCCGTCGTATATCCCCCTTACCACGGGCGTACTCCCGGAATTACAGGCACACACGGATCGTCTAAAGGAGGAAGAGGAGAAGCTTCGCGAGGAGAAATACATTAAAGAGGAGAAACTCCGCAAGAGTCTCGCGGCCTATGAGAAGGGCGAACGTGAGACCAAAGTCATGGCTTTGCGGACCGAGTTGGCAGAACAGAGCCTCAAGAAATTTGCTGGTGAAGGCCTAGGCGGTGCGGCGTTTTAGAATGAGGAATCATACATGAAAGGAAATTTTCGGCGGATGTTCTGATATGGCCTAGTCTGGTCCAGCATGGTTGGTTTTTCTTGAGGCAGTTGATACCATCATGGTAATGTAATCGATGGCCTGCATTCAGAGGAGCCCCTTTTTTTGTTCGAGTTGAAAATTGATGGCTTTTTTTGTACATATTACACATGACGCGGGGATACATGCAGACACAGAGAGAGACAGAGACAGACAGACATGCACGCGTATTTGAAAGATACGATACTGGTTTTTGCACCAGATATCGTGCATCTTGAAGCCTACGGAGACGCAGGAAACCTTTTAGTCAGTTACCCCTGGCAAGTCCAAGGTCTCGATTCCTCATAGAAGACATGGTTCATTATTTCAACTTTAGAATAGGAGAGATGTCCTAAACCTCGCAATGGTATCATAATATGAGCAAGCCATCTACATCCAGGTCTACATCCAGGTCTACATCTAGATCCACATCTAGATCCATATGTACACGGTACCATCTATGTATGTACATAGCTGGACACATATCAGGGAGCAGGCTTCGCTCGTGTTTCTTACATCACGCAAATACCGTATTCCTACACCTCAAGCGTCGACGCTTCAGCCCACGCCGCCTGTACCTGTCTACGTTCATACCCCAGCGTCCTTCTCCCTTTTCCCCTCTTCTTTTCCGAGAGAGAGGAGCAGAAGAATAGGTGCGAGGAGACAAGGAAGAGCCCGCAGAGTAGAAAGACTCGCCAGCCTTATTGAGCGTCGAGCGGTCCATACGGTGGAAGCGGATCTCGTACTCGAGCCAGTCTTCGAGCTCAGGGATCTGTATATCTAGAGACGGCAACGCTAAAAGTTTCATCTTTGACACGTCTAGGATGCGCGGGTGCATGCTATCCAGATCAGCTTTGGCTTCGCTTCCCAGCTTGGCCTTGCCAGGGAACATGGCATGTGCGAAACTAGGCGGCAAGGGGTAGTACGGGCGCGGTCTTGGGTTTTTCAGATCGAGTTCCTCTTCGAGATAGAGTGCCGGGAGCGTGTAGCGCGTCTTACCGGGCGCATAACGCTTGAGCAGGGCCGCAAGCCGATCGCGATCCTCGGGCGGGAGCTGCTCCCGGAACGGTTTGGCATGTTCCTTGGCAAAAGGTTGTACAATGACGCGGTAGGGCAGTTGGTGTTTCAAGCGAATCCAGAATCGCCCGTCCCACAAAGTCCATTGCGTCCATTTCGCCTCATTGTATTCCGTCTTGACGCAGCCTCCGAAGCCGATATTACCACACCAATTTCCGGTGCGGAACCTCGGCACCGGAACGTTGGAGGGATACGGAGCACGGCTCAAGTACCATGTCAAGCCGGGAACGGATCCCCGTTTTGGGTCCGGCTCGATGGGGGTAAAGTGGATGCCAGCAATGCTGAAAGCTTTGGGAGAGCCCATGTCCCGTTTGACTGACGCTTCCGGTAATGACAATGCGGGAAACAGCCAAGAAATGACATTCCGCAGGTTGGCCAGCGGTACCGTCTGCTCCTCGGGGCCCACCAAGGCTATGATTCTCTTTATTAGAAGCCCAGCTATCTCGCGCTGCCGTATGATCCGGGCGCGGCGCCGTGTGCGGGACGACCTGTCCCGAGGCACTTGATGCGGCCCATAGTCCGGGAACTGAACCGACGCGGTGCCGGCGTTGGGCTCGATATCGTGGAGAAGAGTCCTGGACAGCAATCGGGTTGCTTCGGCGTCGAGTGCCCGCGCTCTTTTCTCGCATCGGCGGGACAAGTCTAAGATAGACGGTTTCTGAAGGGCCAGGGGCAGGTTATAGTGTTTGACCATGTGCCTCACTGCGTTTCTCAACGTGATGGTCTGGTCTTGGTTTGTCACATCTTCCCACCAGGGAACTTTGTAGGCCTCGCATGTGGCGATCAGCCGTTCCTTGGGGAAGTCGAGCAACGGGCGATAGACCATGACGCCGCCATCCTCGACATCGAGGTTGGACGAGTCGAGGGGCACTAGTCGGCTCATATGGAGGGCGTCCCCGAGACCATAATAGTCCGACTCGTCCACGTCATCGCTAAGCTGTTGTTGCTCGTCCATCAGACGGCTGATGCTGGATCTCAATTCCTGCCTCAACTTCAGCAGCTGCCTCTTGGGCGGCCGGTTGTCGTAAAAGGGCTTTCGCGCCCTCTGGTCATCGATATAGCCGCTCTGATAAACGCGGTGCATGCCCTCGCATTCGGGGATGTCCGTGGCCGCCTTGATGCCCCGCAGACCTCGGGCGCCATGCCCCTGCATCAGACGCATCAGCACAGTCTCGTGCTGGTCGTCCTGGTGGTGTGCAAACAGCAGGCTGGCTATGTAGGACTGACCACAGACATGGCCCAGCCTCTGATAACGAAGCTTGCGCGCGACACTCTCAAAGTTGGGCATATCCTTCGGGTGCTGGTACGAGCCGAGCACTTTAGACCAACTTAGCGTTTCGACCGATCCGCGTATGCCTAGTTTCTGCAGTACATTCACCACTTCATTCGCTTCTTCTCTTGAGCCCTCCCTCAGCCGGTGGTCGACTACGATGCCGTAAAAGTCGAGGACCGGATTATCGGAGATATTGAATTCGGGGTCGTGGCTGCGAAGTCGCGAGCAGAGGTAGGCAAGGGCCATAGAATCGACACCGCCGCTTACGGCCAGTGCTGTTGACGATAGCGTACGTGTTAGCTGAGCAAGCATGAAACAAGCCAATGGGATTCTTACCGACTCTCCTATGAACGTTCCTGCTCACGGCGAAGCGAGGTGGGCATATAGCCCGTAACGCTTCGGCGAATTCATGAGTGGCAATGGGCCGGGCCGCGGTATGGAGAACGTTTGCAATTGTGCCCATCCCATTATAATATGTCGTTCATGAGCGTCGTTATGAGGATATTGGAGGAGTTGGAGGAGTTGGACCTCGAGCACAGCAGGGGACCTTGATACCTGCAGGATATCCTTCTCAGATTTCTGGGCTAAACATGCTTATCAGTACGTCATAAAGCATTACGCTAACAGATATGCTAAAATCAGAGTAGTTTAATATGAGATTAAACGAGTATGCAATCAGATAATTGCAGATACAGCCCTCCGACCTCGCCCAGCAAGAATACCCACGGCCTCAATCGCTTGGAGGACTTCGCGACAGCGATCGCGATAGTTCCTCAAGCAAATACAGAATTTTAGAATTCTCAGATTCCCGACGTCCTCCAGATACGTCCTCCAAAACACCTACCTATCTCTCCCGTAAAAATTAGGCATCCGAAATCTACACGCCGCCGCTCTTAAAATATTTCCGGCTGGAAACAAGCACGCTCTACAGTAGTGCTGTGCCATAATCTATAATCATATTAATTAATCCCATCCATCGTTCCTAAACCCCCCTCCGAGCCACCACCCAATATAAGCCACCAAACCTACTGTACATAAACAATGGCCCAGCCACCAGTGATATCCAGCCCTCCCTTCGCGACGGCTCTCCTAGCAGGCGGCATAGCAGGAACAACAGTCGACCTCTCCCTCTTCCCCCTCGACACATTAAAGACCCGTCTGCAGTCCCGCGCCGGGTTCTTCCCCTCGGGCGGCTTCCGCGGTGTATATCGGGGCGTCGGGTCAGCGCTCGTGGGTTCCGCACCGGGCGCCGCGTTCTTCTTCTGCACGTACGAGGGAGTAAAGGATATCTTGTCGCGCGCTCGGCGGATGCGGCAGGAGGAAGTACAGACGGGAAAAGCAGCGGCACGAAAAGAAGCAAAAGAAGGGAAATGGATCGAACCCATAGAACACATGGCAGCGGCAAGTCTAGGCGAAGTAGCAGCCTGTATAGTGCGCGTGCCCACAGAAGTGATCAAGCAACGAGCTCAGGCGGGACAGTTCGGCGGGTCGAGCGCCGGCGCCCTACGCGCCATATTGGGACAGTACGGGACCGTGGGATTCATGGGCGTCTGGCGCCAGCTATACCGCGGGTGGAGCATCACCGTCATGCGCGAGGTCCCCTTTACCGTCATCCAGTTCCCCCTCTGGGAAGCTCTGAAGGGCTGGGGCAGTCGGAGACGGCAGAGGCAAGGGGTAGGGTCGGCAGCCGCCGCTCAGGTTGGTGCCGGCGAGAGCGCTCTTTACGGAAGCATATCGGGCGCCATAGCGGCCGGCATCACCACGCCCCTGGATGTGCTCAAGACCCGCGTCATGCTATCCAAGGAGAAAGAAAGTGTTATTACCGTGCTACGCGATCTGTTCGCCAGTCACGGCATACGGCCTTTCTTTGCTGGCATTGGGCCCAGAGTCATGTGGATTAGTGCCGGCGGAGCCATCTTTCTCGGCAGCTACCAATGGGCTATAAACGCTTTGCAGACCGGTGGGCCAATATAGAAGGTTGAACGCATGCCTATGGCGAAGGCAAGACCTTTTATTTTATTATGCGTACCAAAAATAACCGTACCAGCAAAACAGGTCTATCAGTGCCTGATGCATTTTCTGGTGCCAAGAATGCCTGCCACATGTAACAATGGGTTATGTATACACTACCAGGGCTCTCAACCCTCTTTTCCCCTCGGGATACCCCTGTATATATATATATATATATATAGATAGATAGATGGATAGATGGATAGATGGATGGACATGATTATACCCTCCTCGCGGAGCCGTAGAAGTATATAAAGGACTTCAAGAGGCAGCTCCTGTAGGTGGTTGTGCCGTCGACGGTGCAGGAGCTGTTTCTGACACCCCCTCCTTGGGCAGTTCCTTGGGTATCTCTTTTCGCCCATTCGCTTTGTAATACAAGACAACATCATTACCCCCTTTCCAAATGTGCGCTCTTAGGGTGGCAAGAGTCATCGTGTCTGGTAATAACTATGTCCGGGTCAGCAGGAAGGCCTTCTGTAGAATAGGTCCCGAGATGTACCTGGTCATTGCAATATAGCTCCAAATATTCTTCTGGTTTCAGTGCATTGGGATCTAGCTCTGTCGGGGGTGGATCGATCCTCTCCGCTACGTAAGCGATAATCTTCTTCACTCTAAGCATTCTGTTGGCATTGAGACGGTTGTTGCCGTCGGCAGCGGCGATGCTGGGCAGTGAGTCTTGCCATGGGTGCAATATGAACGAGAATTTGACCGGGTCTTTGGGCGGTATTAGGTTCTAGAGAGAGAAAGAGTCAGTCCTCGTTACAATATTGAAGCCTGAAGACTTACCATCAGGAGTACCTCCCCTAACCACATGGGAGCCTTCTCTTCGATGATGTCGGCATCCGCACCAACAGTCATCACCGTGCCACGGTATACGTCCGCACTGCCGCCAGATGTCTCTTCTTGAATGATAACCTTTGTTCCAGATGGCAACTTAAGCACGGGTGTTTCATTCGGTAAACTCGGTGTGATCCTGGTCTCAACTAACTGGTCAGGATTCTCAAGAAGGTGTTTGTCGTATTCGTTACGAATCTTCTGGATTACCCCACCAAAGTTGTCATCTACTTCTTTCTCGTGATTCGAAGACGATTCTGACTTGTTCTCTTCCGGCTTTTCTTCAACAACAACCGGCTTCTCCGTGTTGCCGGACGCTGAACGGCCAGTCTTCTTGCTACCAAACGACATTCCCATCCTAAACTTTTTGCCGAACGGAGTACTAGGAGATTTAGGCCCGTCCTTCTCTTTCTCTTTTGTTTCCACCGGAGACTTGGGCGTCTCGGCCACTTGAGGTTCGGTGGCTGGTGTTGTCGCCGTTTTATAAGGCGCATCGGCAGAACTAATACCACTGGAAAAGTAATCCTCGCCAGATTGGCTGGCCTGGGAAGATCGTTTGTCGGCCGAGCCCATCGGTGTGGCCACCTTCTCCGGTACGCCTGGCAGATGAACCGCCGGTGTCGCAACGCCGATACCAAACCCGGGCGTCGTTGAGAGGCTGAGCCCGCTTGCTCTAGGCGTGGCAATAGGTGAGTTCCAACTCTGACCGCTTATGGCAGGGATGGGGATCGACATTGGAGGGTTGGTACGCGTCGCAGCTTGACGCTTCCCCACACTCTCGTTGAGTTTCTGTCGGTATGCTTCGTCGCGTTTGATCTCTTCATCAATCAGTCTTGCAAATAAATACCGAAGAATCCATCTCCCCAGATTTACTGCACACGTGTTAGCCAGCGCACGTGAAATAGAGCGGTATGCCTGTACTTCTCTGGTCCTCTCGAAACTCGACAGGCTCCTCTAACTTCAACTCGTCGGCATACATCTCGGCGTCGAAACAGTTGTTAGGCTCTAGAACGACAGTCAAGTTCCCCGAACTTGTGTCGATCGTACACCATGGCGTCACAGCCTCGAGAGTATTCACTTCTGGCTCAACATCTTCCAGGTGCCGTTTTCCAAACCGCTGGATCACCTCACACTACGAAGAGTTAGTACCCGCCATATGCCATCATGAGGCCAATATGAAGCCTAAAAAGTAGCTTACTCTGATGAGATCCCAGAGCAAGACGTCACCGGCGGTATCAAGGGTTAACACTCTTCTCCTATCATTGAGTAGCTTGTGCTTGACGAGTCCATTCTGCCCCTCGATCGTCTCCTCTGGTAGGTGATGGATCGGCTCAATTACTGGGACGGGGTCAGACAAAATCCCGGAGCCCTTCCTACTTATGACAGGAGTAGCTTGGTTCTGTTCAAATGCGTCGCGGAAGCTGAGTTCATGCGGGAAAGATGCCGAGTTGGACATTTTCAAAATGGATTTGGCAGGAATTTCGCTCTTGGCCCGTCCACCAGCCGGCGTTTCTGTTGCCTGTCTAGACTTCGAAGTTGTGCTACTACTTCGCATGCGCCTAAAGGGCTCCGGGAGCTGAGCATCGGGCCCTGTTTCTATACTTGTCCATCTGTTGATGGACGAACTGGTTGTTGCAGCCCAGATGCAGTCGTCGCAAGCGGCGACCTTAATGATTCCGGTGTGTTCATGTGCAACGGCCACGGAGAGGCCTTCATCCATCTCAACCGTGCCCCGAGTATCCGTTTTGACGATGAGACCCGATCGATCGCCGCTGTAAAAGACGGCGAGGTCAGGATGATCTGAATACAGTGACCACACACTGTCATTATGCATGGTGAACGTGTACATGCATCGGCCGGCCGTGACACTCCATACTTTGATGGTTTGGTCGGAACTGGCCGTCATAACGGTGTCGCCAGCCTCGTTGACGAGGATGGAGCGGATAAGGTCGGTATGGCCAACAAATTTAGTGATTCTCTTTCCTGTCTTGGGGTCCCAGAGGCGCACAATCGACTCGGGCCCACCGTTGGCCAGTATGCTTCGTCCCGCAGCAAGCGCGTATACGGACCCTTTCTCCGGAATCTCCTCGCCCCTAGTATCGATCTCCAAGGACTTGCCCTTTCCATTGAGGTCCCAAAGATATATCTTGCGATCAAGGCCACCAGATGCGACCCAGTCTTTAGCACCCGAGGTCGCCAGACACTTGACATAGTCAGCATGCTGACCAATGGTATGGGCCTCGCTATCTCCCGTCGACGGGCGCCATAGTTTTACGGTCAAGTCGGAAGAGGCAGAAACCAAGGCGGTGTTGTTGGAGACAAGGGCAATGTCATTGATCCAGTGCGTGTGGGCTTGGGTCGAGGTACGAAAGGTAGTTTTCGCGTTTCGTTTCGCAGGGCCAGAGGTGGGATTCAGGTCGAGATTGAGGTTCCAGGCGCAAACAACACCATCCCTACCACCGGAGTAACTACGAGATTTGTGTCAACTAAGCCTCAAAGTCTATACACTAGGTCGTAAATAGCTCTTAAAGGGTCGGGGGTAGGCAATTGAGGCTAGAAAGCTTACAGAATAGCATTATCTTGGTCAACAGCAAGGCCGTTTACACCAAGTCTATGGCCTCCACTGTGGGAATGGTCAAGCTCGAGAACTACAGCAACCCGAAACCATTAGAATTGCAGTGTAGCCTTAACTTCTATTCAGACGCGTATGTGCTCTGCATCGTGTTACTTGCATGTGTGATGGGTGAGCTCAACAAGATAGGTTGAGGAGTGAGGTAGACAAGTGCAGACATCAGGGCAGGCACTTAGGTAAGATCAATACATCCAATGGGTACATATGAGGGGTGTGAGGGACAAGATGAGAGGCAGGGGGTGGACGAAAGATCAGCAAACCGGTCGAATATGTAGGAGCTATAAGAGGCTTGAATTAAGGGAAGACATTTGAACAATGTGGGTTCACGAACCATAGCTTATTCTCTGGCGAGCCTTCTTGGCCATGTCGATGCAAAAGGTGTGAGGAGTATCATGCGAGAGACATAAGGTTTGGCTAGGTATTCAGTTTATGTAAACAGACCAAAGGTCGGCGAGCAACGGTAACAGAACCAGGACGAAGCTATAGCAAGCGTGGTAATCAGCCAGTCAGCTACTTAATCGTAATAAGTAGGCGGTGGGTAGATGGTGGTCGGGAGAGATAGAGAGGGAGAGAAAGAGGGCGGAATCAAGAATGAGAGACGACGGAATATAGAGACTTCAAACTTCATAGCCTCGATATCAACGGTATGGGTACGGGAAGGCAGGCAGGAAGAAAGGCAAGGCAGTTACTCCAAGCTATAGCTTCTTAGTCGCTTACCTAGAACTTGTCAAAGTAGGTACAACATGCTAACTTCCAGGTTGTTAAGCTTCGACAAAAAATGGAAGCACGCAACGCAGGGGAGTACTACGTAGACCCCAGCAGGAGGCGGCTAATAGTAAGAAATGCAAATGCTGGGTAACTGGTAAGTAGGAACCTACCTACCTACGTAATAAGTAGCAATAGGTTAATGGGTAACTAGTTAATGCATATAATAATCTCTAATAGAGAACAGGTAAAAGTAGAATGCCTAATTAAGGCCAGTTACCTTGGGATCATCTGTGGCTCATTGGACCCCAAATGTCGGGTCTGTCGCATGGCAGGAAAGTTGTGACTTGGGGTTCCTTCTGGTTCTTGCCATGTTGCGGTTGCAGTTGCATGTCGCATGTCGCGTGTCGCACCAGGTGCATACCAACGGAATCTAGCCAAGGTCCCCCCGGGATTAGGGCAGCTAGGCAGCTGAGGACACATCTGTGGCACCTGTGTGGCCGTTAAGGTACCTGAGGCAGGTACCTAGTAGGTATGTACAGATGTAGGTACTCCAAGAAACCAGCCCGCTTTTTGGTGCAGGGGCACTTCCAGCCGTACTTGGGTTTAATGCAAGCCCCGCCCGTAGCTCTTCCCAAGACCTCTGCGGAGTCCACCAATCATTTCATCTCAAATCTCTCCGATGGACGTCCAACGTTCAATGAAGAACTTCGATTAAGTAAGTCATCACAGCATGGTTTGACAAAGCTCATGACAGATATGCATTAGTCTTGAAACATGCAAAAGCTCTTTGGTTCTTCAGACGACACAGAGCCTATAAATGCAAGGATAAGACAGATACTCCCCAGACAGTTGCACTACCAGCACAAGGGCGTGCAACGTCTCCTTTGTTTCATTCTTTCCGAAATGCTACAACTTGACGACTTCTAAGTCGCTAATAATATGCTACTAGTCCGTAATACCCTTCAAAAACACTCAAAAGGACAAGTTCAAGCCCCTGGGTAATGTATACAGTCTCCCATCAAGCTTCAGGAAGTGCAGCCCATGTTCCCTTGCAGAAATACAATATGCATAGGTTGGTAGGTAGAATATGGAACACATGAGACATCATTATACCCGCTCTCTAACAGCCGAGCCACCCACCTAACGTATGAACGTCAAGGGTAAGGAAACGCCAAAGCATCTACAGTTGATGATGTATCTAAATGGAGAGATAGGGGCACACGTTGAGACGAAAAGACATTGTATTTGCTACCTACCAGTTAGGTAGCCCAGATTTGGACCTAGTTAGGCATCGCCGAGATGCTCATTCTCATATCATTATAACCCCAGTTCTATAGAACCCCATCAGTTCCAACCTATTACTGTCCAGAAATACAGTCATGAAAACTGTCTATCCCCCCGTCCTGTCTCCAACGAGTCCTTCTCTAATCCTCTTCTATCATGTTCGCTGCTGTAGGCCCAAGCTTCCGCGAAGCTAAAGTTTCTCTCAGGTCTGCCAGGACGACGTAACCAACCCGACTCTATAAGTTGTCTCTGGGTGTTGATCCTTTCGCGACGCGAGTTGGTACCTTGAGATGTCGACCCCCGCTCGTTCGAGACTTCGAGAAACGATTCCTGCACCTTTGCCCACGACCTGGGATCCGGCGACGGAGTGTTGGCGTTGAAGCTTGGGACTGTAATGAGGAACGTGAGCTTTTCTTCTCGCCCCCAATCTCAACTGCGGGTTCACTTCGTTCCTTTTACTTACTGTGGGGCATGCCCGACGATGGGGTTGAGACAGACAACGGAGCGGAAAAAGACCGACCACGTTGAGCCTCATTAATCAGTTTGCTACTGGGATTTTGGAGCAGCAGCTGGCGTCTCCGGCAACATCTGCATTTTCCATTCACCGGTCTTGTCGCTTTGCGCACCTTGCATCCGGATAGGAGACCTGGCAGGATCTTTGGCGGCGACGTAGGAATAAATACAGGCTCGGCAAGCAACTGGTCGTCATTTGGACCACATCTTCTCACCGCATAGCAAGGAAATGTGTTTTGGTACTCCTTATGTCTGCAATCAGGGTCCTCGAAGTGCTGGTACACTTCGGTACACATGGCGTGCGGTAGGTAGAGATGCTTCTTGTACGAGTTCTCGTGCTTTTTTGCGTTACGAGGGTAAGCGGATGGACGGGTTAGAGTTATCTTCGTCGGTATGTGGAAGCGATGTGTGAGTTCGGAAGTCACTTGGAGTCTGTGTTGAGAGTGGTGATCTCAGAATCCTTATCAAACGCAGTGGTCAAGACTATGAACAAGAATAGAGGGGAGGCGACAGCACATCACAGCCACTCAGCAGCCAGTGCGAGTGATTCTGTGACTATGTGAACTGTCTAAAGGGACGAAATACCGACAGTCGGTATCGAAGATGAGATGGTGAATTATATCACCTGAGTCACCTAGCTTGGCAGAGCTACAATTTATAAGAATGGGAACAGTCCTGCCACGTTGTGTGGAGCCTGCTGTTTATTCATTGTCTTATTCTAAAGATAATAGCATGATGTTTACATACGTTATGTGGTTAACAATAGCCTTCCAAGTCATGTTTAAAGAGGTGTTATTCGCTTTTAGAATAAATGTTGAGATATAAAGAAGTCACGCAGCATGTGAAGTCTTTCTCTAAGCTCCTTGCGTCAACCATATATTCTTAATGCCTTGAACAATCCATTGTCACAGAGACAGGTTGTCTTTGTTCCTTGTCTCCCAGCAGGTGATTCTGGTACGAGCTGCGCTTGTATCGCAAAGTCAACGGAGCACAAGAGTGCTGGTGGACCACGTGCTTCCTCAGCTGGTTAAGTAGGAAAGATACATAGTTAATCTTCCCCCGTAATGAACTGAGTACATTTCATACTTCCAACGAGATGGCCTCTCATGTTGTCTGGTGGGTGGATGAGAACAAGAAGCTAGAATGTGACCAGCCCGTACCTGAGCTTATCGGAAGATTCGGTCTACCCCCAAGATCGTTCTTTCCTCCCCCCAGTACCTACGGATTACGTTACTTGCTACCTAATAATCACGCTTGCTTTCTGCACTAAATAACAGCTGCAAATGCCTTTGTTATGTAGGCTGGGCGGCTGTTGGCTTTACTCGGGGAATCTCATTATAAGGTCAAGGGGAAAAAATCAATCAACCTTGTTTTTTCTCCTTAGCCAACCACCTGCCAATCACCTCCACATAGCCAGCAACATTTTCAGCAGCATAAACAATAATTCAGGCAAAAGCATCAAACTTACTACGGCTCGTTTTCTATCTTAACACATAATTGACTTATTCCATCCGGCCGTACTGAGACACATACACACCCAAGCCCCTAACACTATGTGCCAGGCGCGAGAACTTGCATTGTGTAGGTCCCCGAATGAGTTTGATACACAATACCACTCTCCCCTTCTTCCTTGTTATTGCCCTCGTCCGCTACTTATACACTTCAACACTGCCAGGTTTGCTGTCAGAGCAAATTCAGGCCACTAGTGCCTTAATACTTCTTCAGCAGATCGCTGCTTTCAATGTACTTCTCTTTGAGGGGGGAGTGCTCGCGGTCGTGGCCAGTCAGGTTTCGAGGGCAAAAGGACTGCAACCACCATACCTCACTCCCCCTTTCCCTTCTTCTCACTTTCCAACAACATATATATCGTTTCCTCCCTAGTACTATAGCGTGAATCGCAAGTCTAACATCTCTTCTTTCTTCTAGTATGCGAAGGCTGTGGCAACATCACCTTCACCCCCAGTCGCAGGTGGCGGTGTTCGGCGAGCTGGAAGAGCGGGAGACTGAACCAAGCGTGCCGGTACTTCAAACAAGTCGTCGACCTCGTGCTCGTATCGCCCGAGAGTGCCAAGACCGAATGTTACTACTGCTATGTCGAGAGGGCACCGCCTGCCGAGGCCAACCGCGACAGCTGGCACAAGCTCCACCGATACATTCGCCGACGCCTCCTCACCCAGACGGGCTGGTCGGGCGCTAGAATCCGTCGCAGACCGAACGATCCCTATGGACCTCTTTATATGAACATTTCTCGGCGGATTTCCTCCTCGGTGAGGTAGGCGGTAATACGACGCTTTCGTTAGTATTATTGTTACCCCGAGGTATATTAATGCTACTACGTAATCGAGCGAGTTTGAAAGTCGCGGTCATGATTTGTAGTGTCCGCTACCTTGAAGACATGCTGTATTGGTTGGAATTATGTTCATGTAGCGTATTCGTTTTCATTACTTTTTGCATTCACTTTGGAATCTGTCTCGTCGAGGACGTCACACATCTTTTTGAAATGACATGGCATTGGGATAGGGACTTGTCGTCTTTCTTAGAGCCCCTTGAAGATTTCTTCGAAGAAGGCGTAGAGGTGGGAGAGTATTGTTCAGCCATTTATATCGCGTGGGTGAATGTGCTAGCTTACTTTCGCTTGGTTCAGCAATGAGGTAGAGAGAAATAGCCACTCTCACGAAGATTGCCTACCTTGTACTTACTTTGTGTACACGGATGGGGGCTCCGAAGCGCGTTTGAGCTACGAGGGACACTATTGAGTGGGTTTTGATTTCAAAAGTACAGCTAGCGGAATCGTTAGATGTAGTCTTTTTCCAAGCTATCACGGACACAGCGATTAAGACAACATCTTCGGTAATATCCTCTTGATCTCGTTCTTGTGCTTCATTATGGTCTCCCCTCATGACTCCCCTTTGAACTCCTACTACTCCAAATGCTAGATCAGACTGCCGATCAGACGAACTAACGAGCGTATTAGGTAGGTATTTCGTAAGTAACGTATGCATGCATCCCAACGGAAATAACTCCCGGTCCTCTCTCCTTTCTCTCTCTCTCTCTCTCCCCCCCCTTTTTTTTTTTTTTTTTTTTTTTTTTTTT
>Ga0247782_1000585_pt1 | contig 15421 bp, 10 predicted proteins | sample UWRJL019104C5_FD_179928 | JGI IMG/M metagenome (GOLD analysis project Ga0247782, IMG submission 179928) | Plant litter microbial communities from Arlington Agricultural Research Station in Wisconsin, United States - UWRJ-L019-104C-5 | ecosystem: Environmental > Terrestrial > Plant litter >...
AAAAAAAGGGAAAAAAAAAGAAAAAAAAAAAAAAAAAAAAAAAAAAAAAGACAAAAAAAAAAAAAAAAAAAAAAAAACCTCCAACTGGGCTTTGGGCTCGGGTTGGGGGAGCTGGGTAGGTCAGGTGAAGCAAAGAGAAAACCTTAACAGATGAATGACGATGTCGTGCAATTGAAAATACAAAGGAAGAATTGAGAACAAAACATAACATATTTAACAATTGTTCGTGGTATTAAAAGAAGCGCTTCGTCCCTGCCACCGAGGGATGCACGCCGTGGGCTAATCTCACAGATAATTTCACTGGAACTATACTACACTTGTGAAGCTCCATTTTCCCTATCTCCCAGTGTATGGTATGCGCGAGCACAATAGGCTATTCAACGCATACTTCCTTTTACTTTTTCTGTCTGTGTTTTTGTGCACCACAACCACACTCAACTGCTCGAACAACATCTTCACCCGTAACATCCTCATCTGCAAACTGACAGTACCTAGTCACACCCTCCGATGGACTATGGCTGAGTAGCTGCCACGAAGGAACAACTAGGGCAAACGCTGCCCACCTTAATGAAGGGGCCGGCATCGATCTAGCACAAAATGTGCATCAACTATGCGCGCATGAAAAAACAATTCCATAATTAACCCAAGTGCTGCACTCTGCCTCTGCCTATAGCATCGTAATAAGCGCCTCGTAAACACGGTCGTCTCTGGGAAACCCTGGGCCCCGACAAGTTAGCCTCTAGAACCTAGCCTGATCTATGCGTAGGCATAAATACCTTATTCCCGCGGCGGGTACATCTGCTGGTTCTGTCCTGCATATGGAGGGTTGCCCTGATAATTTTCCGCGTACATGTGGCCGTTGCTGTACTGGGAGAGGGGCTGCTGCTGCGGTACGGCCCCTGTCGACGGCGGGTATTGCGGTCCGTAGGCGATAGGAGGTAGTTGTCTGCTTGCGTACGACGATGCGGGCTGTCCAGCTTCGGTTCCCTGAGGGTCGGCACCACCGTTTTGAGCTGCATGGGCCTGCTGCACATGGCGTGCCCGTTCCTGCTCTTCTTGCTGCTTGCGCTGCTGCTCCTCCTCCTTTTTGCGGGCCTTCCACTCCTTTCGGATCTCTTTAAATTCTATTAAAGCCGCCGTTAGCCTCGAGACGCTGCTATGCTCAGAAAACAAATGGCGGTTCGGTTGGTAAATCGAATTGGTTGGGAAGAACCAGGACTAGCCTGGACTAGCAGGGCGCGTCTTAGTGCGGGTTTTTAGCACGCGCCACGCATTCCTTCGTGTGATCCATCCCGGCCAATGACACCAATAACTGCGATTCAACACAAGACCGACCGTAAAACAAAGCTTACCTTCTGGTGTTCGTTTCTGGCCGTGGCTCTGCATCGTAACATGTGCGTTCAAGTGATTTAATGTTCCGTAAGCCTTCTCACAGCCGTTCCAGCCACACTTGTACATTCGCTCGATTTCTTCATATCGACGACGAGGTCGCTTGTGCTGCTGCGCTCCCGGGATCGGCACAAAGGAATAAACCTGTTGCACACCATACTGTTAGAATCATCAGCCATACCATTTATATAGTAAGAAAAAACCACAGTGCTCGATATTGGAGATTGTTCGTGAGACAATTTCGGCTCTGTAAACCGAGGCAGACGCTGAATCGGAGACATAGGGTCGCGTTCTGTAGGACACTGAATCTCAAATAAAACATCATTGTTGCGCGCCAACTTGTTGTCACCTACCTGCGGGGGTCGGCCTGGAGCTGATGATGTTGGCGGATGCGGGTAGGCTACATGCGGATGTGTCATCTGGCTGGTCGGATGCGCGGCATAGTTAGCCCAGTCGGGACGAGGTTGGGCGTACAACCCAGGAGGTCCGCCTTGGGAGTAAGTGTGCGGCATTTCTTGCGGTGGCTGCGGGTAGGGCGAGTATTGACCGTGAGGATACGTAGGGCTGGGCGCCGCGATGGAGGGATCTATGGGTACATCGCTGTCAGACTTGTCCTGCTGGGACTGATGGTTGCGCCCATCTTGCAAAGGCATTGACGGACTTGTTGATTGTTGTTGCGCCATACCTCCGCTGCTGCCGTTATGGTTGCTTGCTGGGTGGTATGGGCGGAGATTGTGTTCTGGGAAAGAACTGGTAGACCTCGCAGACTGCGGGTAGGCTCCGTACTCCGACGTGGGCGTCGCCGAGGTCGAGTAACTAGCAGGGCGCCCTTCCTGGGTGTTGGGATACTGGGCAGCAGACCCGTGATCTGCGGATGAAGCTTCAGACTGATTGTCGCCGGGGACGTTGGGATAGGGCGAAGGCAAACCTGTCTGCGAATAATCGTTCACGTTTCGTTCCATAGAGCTACCGGCAGGGTTGGGGAGCTTGCCGAGTCTTGCTCCTGGGCTCGGGCTTCTCAACAGGTGTTGTTCTGATGCACGCGGTAACGATGCAGAATTGCCAACTAATCCGTGGTGGTGGGACGGTGGTGTTCGCTCAGGTAACATAATACGACTACCGCCGACGATGGGCAAGTGAAGAACCAGGCGATGCCAGTTCGCAAGCCAGTTCTCTGATAGATGTGCAGGGCTGAGCCAACGGACGGCGTCTTGTTAGATCGAGAGGTTGTACTACTCGAAAGAAAGAAGGGTAGAATTGTACCAACAAAGTCGAGGCTGCGGCTGCGTTGGTGGTATTTAGTTCGCGGTAGTCTATCTGTGATGGAAATCCTGATCCAGCAAGCGGTCGTAGATCTCGTCTTTACAACGTGTGTGGTTGGCTAGCGTGGTACCGATCCACAGCTTGACAGCCACCAAGCAAGTTGTGCTGAACGTGTCTAGCAAAGTAGCCCTGGAGTCGATCGAAGGAATAAGTACTTGGAACCAGGGTCAGATCCTTCTTTTGCAAGCTACTTTCGACCCTGACTCTTGTCGTGATATATTTATCACCACTGCCTCAGGGCACTCTCTTCCCGAACTCTTTACTCCAGTACTCAACCGGCCAATTTGAGCGAGGCCAAGTCGCAACGACGATGGCGCGAAAGACTGGACTTGAGCTTGCTTGACGCTTAGAGCTTGAATTCGGGCTTGAGTCTGGATCTTAGGTCTGAGCCTGCGCACGAGCTTTCAGCTCCTTAGCTCCGGAGACAGAACTGGGTGGTGCGCTGAAGCAAGTGTTGAGTTTCCAACCGGTAGCAGGTACTCGACTGGGACTCCTAGGTGGGGAGTAACAACGTCTAAAATGGCGCCGAAGACTAAAATGGGGGGTGGAGATTGTTCTAGGGAAAGCAGAGCGATGCCTAAACTTGACTAGGCTAGATGGCAAGGTATCTTAGTGCAGATACCTAAGGGGTGGGGTGTGTGCCAAGCGAAGGAGAGAAAAAAGCCAGGGGTTGGGATTGGCAAAAGAAAAGAAAAAAAAAAAAAGGTCTGGGAATCTGGCCAAATTTGTGACTAGTCTCTTCCTCTTCTCGGGAGAGCACAATTGAGTGCCAATTGTGCTGGAGGGTAACGCCACTGGCCGTCGAGCCGAGCTAAACTGACTCCTATTTTTCCCTCGCCGTCAATGACGGGGCGAATGGCGAACAGTCAATGAAGGCGCAAGCTAGCCAACGTAGGCCAAGTGGTGACGCGCAGGAGTAGTCAGATGTTGCTAGTATTGCTAGATTGCGCGAGTCGTTAGGGCGATTTTATTTTCTGTAGTGGTGGTGTTGGTGGTAAATGGCGTGAATGGCAGGATATGTTCTTGGCAGCGATCTCTCCAACTCAAGGACAATGGGAGAGAGCAAGCGATAACGACACCGTTCTGACAAAACGTTGCAGTGGTCCTGGGTAGGTATCTTTGTTACGGCCGGCCGGCACTGCCACCAACACAATAAGCCCGGTCCTTAGTCGTGATGCACAATGCCCTTTCAGATATGGCGATGGCTTGGTGCCCGTTAATGATGTTTCGTTGGCACCGTAATTCGCTGCTAATTCAGTGCCAGAGATGATGCCGACGTAGTGTGGTGGTGGTGTGCGCGTATGCAGTAGGTGAAATTGAGTGTACGTGCTAGTACTTGGTGTATAATTGCACGTCTAGTAGCCGCGATTCTACACCGGCGCCCTTTGAAAACAGTCTAGACTGGGCTTAGTGAGGTTAGCAAGGTAAGCTAGCGTCCAGTACTATGTAGCTGGCGGTGGGCAAAACGCGTTGTATTTTATGCAGGTGATAACGCACCAGAATGGCGCGAACAGTAGGCGTCTGTAGGTTCTAGTCAAGCGCGACGCTATCGTCGAAATATAACAGAACTGCAATACTCGGTACGCGATGCTTGTTCAATTGACTGTGGTAGCAGCTCTTGACCCGAATGCAGAACTTTTAAAAGGGGAAAGGAAGATGGATGGGGAGCCTGCATTGAAAAATATTTATCGTAATGGAGACAATTGCAATATCTGTCGGTGTACAATAAAAAGTCGTACCTCAGAACAAGAATGCTACCTAGAGGGGTTAGTATCAATAGAATTTCCCAGTTAGGGAAGGCCCTTCTGCTGATAACCAACTTGCTCAGGGCACTACCAGCGTGTAGGTACACATACAGCTGTATATAGGTGGTCTCTTATGCTTACCAGGGTAGTAGCAATGCCCCCCGCAATGTTATCCAGGGAATGTCACCAGCTAGGTTAGTGGATACATATGTAGTAGTGTTCAGGTTCATGTACATTCGTACCTCCTCTTCAGTACCTAATTTTGCCGACTGATTGCGAACCTCGGCTTGCCTACCAAAAACTCTTTGCAACCTCTTATGTATCTGTAGTTTCCATCTTTGACATGTTTTCTAGGCGCTATTCAAAAAGTTTGTCTCAACAACAGCATTCAGCACACCGATTAAGATTCTATTCTCGTCCATAACCCTCTTGCAAACATTAATTTTGTTTTCCCAGTGGGGGTTGTTTATATTTCTCCACCTTATAACACATTAGAGAGGTACATACCTGGGTACTGGCAAAAAACCTTTAGGGTTTACCCTGCCCCTCTGCCTGCCGGATGTTGTTACTCCCCTGAGGGTCTCATACTCTCTGTTGGTGGTTACCAGGGTAAAGGAAGAGAAACATAACTTTCTAACTTTACATGTAATGGGATATAAAGGTATAGCACACATTGGTAGATTGAAACGAACTGCGGAGAGGTTTGATCCCTATCAGGTAGGTCTCTGCCTTAGTTTGCACCACCGTCATTATAAGCCGTTATTATATGCCCTCTCATCACATTGGCATAGTAATACGGCCTTTTCGTTTATATCAAACATACCCTATATGCTAGTATGACGAGCACAATATCGTGGTTAGGTAGGTACACCATACAGGCTTGTAGTACTTAGAGCCTACATAGTAGTAGATTTCACTCCTGTGTCGGGAGTATTGAGCCTTGGTAGAGCATCACGCATTAAATCGTACCTAGCTAGATCAAGTCCCCGGGCTCTGTTCGGGCTATGAGAATCGTAAGAGGCTGGTCAAATCTCGATCCACTTAGTAACTACTATATAGGCAGTACATACTGTAATAGTATTAGTAGTATCATATGTATTATACTATGTATACAGATGTATACATACTATACAGTAGGTAGATACCACTTAGAAACTCGTTCATGGGAACTCAATAAAGTATCATGGTAGGTATAAATAATGAACATAAGAAATGATTTCAAGATCTCAAAGTGGAGGACAAGTGCATACTACATTTGTTATGCCCGGCAAGCCAACCCAAGATGAGAGGCGCATAATGACCCAGCAAAGTCAAGTCCTGACTGGTCTATTGTGTTTTCGTTAAAGTTCGGATTAAAACGAGCTTTGACGTATACCTTGTTTATGTAAGTCGGCCAAAGCCCAGACCCCTACTACTAGTACTTACCTATTAAAAGCAATACCTACTGTACATTCACACCTACACACAAGACACTTGCAGATGCAAGCCCTTCCGTGGGGCTAGATCAGGGCCAACAGTAGGTACCAGACTAGGTAGGCATCTCGTCGCCAGCTATGTTCCTTTGGTACTGAAGGTAAGCGGGCTAGACCAAGCAGTGAGTGTAGGTATCTCTGATTATGGCAACAAAGTGTTATAAGCCATGCACGAGTAGGTAGGTGAGGAGTTCGAGAGTACCTATGTATGCTATTCGGTAACTGGCTGGGTGAAATCTCTAGATGATCCCATGAGCAGAAGCCATAAGCTCCACACCCCCAGCCCTCGCCAGCTTTTTCTTATTCATGCCAAGGTCACACAACACCCAGCACGTTGTAGACACATGTCGGCTTGATTAGATAATAAGCGAATTTCAAGAAACGATGATACCTTGCACCGTAACTAGAGACATACATACTAGCGGATGCAGAAAGGTAGATGATAGCATATCTGGATAATAGCTTCTTCCTTTCATATATATAGTTGAAAGTGGAAGGGTTCAATGGAAGACAAAATTGATGCCACGCCCATCGTGGTTAGTCTCTCAACATGGCCTCCCTCGCCTTAGCTTGCTTGCATATACCTAAGCAGCACAGCCAGTTTGTTTTCCCGCATGAGGGTGACCTGTTAATCTGTACCGTACTGCTATTGCTCCTACTGCATGTACCGTGGCTTGGGAAACATGGCCTGGTAAAGTTATTACTGTACGTCGCAGAGCACGTAGCAAAAGTAGCTGCAAAAAGCAGTAGCATTAGACTCGATCCTTGTCGGCACGTTCAGTGACTGGTTAGCCGGTCTGGTGCCAGGAGATTGGTGAATGACTCGCTACGCATGTGATCCCTGTCAGATATCGTACGCAATGTCAATGCATATACATGGATGTACTTGTGTAGTCCCAGCATCAGCTATTTGTGCTTCAAGCATGCTTACATTAGCTGTCCTGCCTTGCTGTGTAGTTGGTCCTCAGACATGGATCGTGAATGTATCCATTACCTGTACCTACCGACTACTTCGATGATAGAGTTAGGCCGTCGAGACCATTTCATGATTTCCATGCAGCCAAGTACCCTACTAGATCTAGGGTGTTGGTGCTGTGGGAGCTAATAGCAAGCGTTTCTTCTACCTGGTATTTCACCACGATATCTTAGCGCGTTTTATGGTTTGCGACAGCAACAAATGCTCGTTTCAGATCTCTTGATCGCCTCCGAGTCCACAAGATCATTCTTCGGGCCAGACTCACGATATCTACCCAAGCGCATCCGTACATGTCCTGTCGTGTCGTGTCGTGTCTCTCCCCCGATCAAAACAGGCCCGCGTCCAACGCTCAGTCCAGTCAATCACGTGTCGCTAATAATAATAATTAGTGGCACCTACAGCGTATCGTCCGCAGAACGGAGGAGCTCCTCCCCGAGCGGTCAAGGGCCAAGGCATTTGCGACCCTCAGTTGATGACAAACAATTAAATCCATTGTGCTGTTGGATCCATTTCCCCGAAGGATTGACGAGCTGGAGTTGGGTAGGTATATTGGGTATTGGATTACTTGTGGAGATACGGTAACTATGCATGACGCTCTGTTGCGTCACTTCGCTTGTGATCAGTGTGCTCTTCGCTATTGATGACTGTCTGTCTACAGCATCTTCATCGACATCTTTATGATGGCGTTGTAGATGGTTGAAAGTAAAGACGGCATAGGAGCATGCGTTATGTTGTCTATAGTTAGACTAGAGGTCTAGGTTAGAGAGATGTCTAGACCAAATGTCGGTACTTCCATCCTCAGGTGTTGGTCGCGGAGCCAGGTGATCAGTCGCGTGGCAGCGAGCCGAGCGATACCAGAATGGGAATGCACGTAAGTAGGTACGTACATACAGCACACACAAGGTGTGTCGTAGCCCTTGCCAAGACAATGCTTATGAAAGACGGTGTGTGGTGTGAAATGCGAGGTAGAGGATGTAGGTAGAGTGGATCACCCATTCGGAAGCTCGTACTGTAGCTAGCTTAGTCCTATTGCTGCAGTCTACCTAGGGAGGTACAACTACCTAGTAATCCAAGTACCCATCTCGTCTGGCGTAGTATCCCTGTTGCTGGGTCGCTGGAGAATTATTATTATTAGTCAGGTATCATCAGTTCCCGAACCTCCTTATCAATCCGCGCGGAAAATGCTCCTTACCTGGACGTGCTCCCAGGCTAATGCTCTGTATAGGCACTGGCGGTATTAGCACACGATTACCTTGTAGCCAACTGACTCTGATAGATCCTCTTGCCACAGTATTAAAGAGACAGAAACCAAGGTTTAGGATAAGATAAGTACGGCTGTATGGATGTCACGATGAAAACTCAGCATGGGTTTCACCTTGCGATGCCTGCCAAAGAGAGGGAGAGGAATCTTGCATATAGGGCAGTATACTCTCTGTGGGCAAAGGTAACTATTTTGATAGCAACCGTGGCTCGTCCCGGGAAGAGGGGGTTTAACCCGAAAGCAAAAGAGGTATTACCTGCCTTCCCATGTGAAAACTAATTCGGTAACCCGCCGGAGATACATACTAGGTATTACGCTCCCAGGGTCTACCAAGCTGTGGAGACTCCGGTACCTACATACATCAATCACCACTAATCGCTCCTTACAGTACTGTATACAAGCTAGAATGCGAGTCGGTCGAGAATCGCCTCCACATTGCATGCTGTGCATATCAATGTCGCAGTACGTTATATTATTGTTATTATGACACTTGAATACCACGGCGTGGAAGTCCTCAAGTCCCATGACTAGTCTTGATAATACCCAGTTGAGATTAGACTCACAGATTGATGTACCGTTGCAGGCTCCACTAATACTGCACTTGGTATGCTGTACATACATACATAGTAACACAGGTATCGAAATTGGGCTCCCTGCCGGGTCCCCGGGCTTTAATTTTGCTCATTGACCAAAGCGCCGAAGAAGATGAGTATCGGCGTACAGTATAGCCCGAGTAGGGGCAGGAAAGGGGCAGGTGGATTCAGCTCAGTTCGCATTTCGCATAGGATACGATACAAGTACCTACTTCGAGTTGGCGGCTTTGGGCTCTATTCTTCCTTCCAAGTATTATACGCACACGTACCCTCGGTCAATCGCGTTCGGCCTTCTTGTGCGTTTCCTAAGAGATAAGGAAAAGAAAGGAAACCTGAAGGGGAGGGGGGTGAGAGGAGTTGCCATTGACTCGATCTCCCTCAGCTGCGCGACAATGACTAAGACGAATGGATCATACTACCACTCATGACGGGGAACCGGCAGGGTTCGGAGATGAGGGATCAATTAGTCGACCCAGGATCAGCCTTCTCGTGATCTGGAAGAAATCCAGGCATCCTGTAGCTAATAAGGTAAGCAGGATAATAAGAATAAGACCTTGGCAACCGGTCGATGCTCGCACGATTCTGATCATTCTGACACGATGCTTGTAATAAGTATCTTGTATGGGAAGCCGGTGACGACAAATCCACTTGCCTACCGTACCTACCGTACCTACCGGCCTCCTGGCAAGTGGTCTCGGACAAGTACCCCCGTCTTCTTCTATCTTGACTTAGATCCATCATTGTCATATATGTACATATGTAGGTCTCAGATGGTAACTCGATAAGGTTGAGGTAGGGAGGCTATCCCGTACTATGGACGTATTAACAAGACGTGATAAGCTACCCCAGAATGATTTCCCGCTAATGGACATCGGTAAACACGATCTGTCGGGGCCCTGAGATGGCGCCCGGCGGCAAGATACAGTAGGTTAGTACAGTACCTACAGTAGTGTGTAGGTTAGGTATTTTTGTATTCTTCCCTATACAGCAGTACCCAAGAAGATTGGTAAGACTTACCACTCCTACCTATGTAGGTACTGTATGTATGTATGTAAGTAGGCTGGTACAGTAGGGTGCCAGGCAAGACAGATCTCCCAACGACCCGAATGTCTGGAATACACTAAACAAGCGCGACTCCGATGCTTCGGCGAGCACGAGGCACAAGGAGCTAAAGCTAATACTGAACCGGACCATTACATACGCAGCAGGTATTACAAGCCCTACCTATCCAGGACATACAGGCACGCCAGCCAGGTAGACTCAGCTCAAACAGTCTCCAAACATTCGCCAGACAGTAGTGTGATAACATGGCGGCGCATGCAAAACGCCATTTCCCCCAGTCTCTCCGCCAACTGCTCAGGTTCGCCTTATGTATAAATAAATCGCCGCCTTCATTGTCGCTATATTATTTTATCATGTCCAATTTCCAATACATATCCCATCATCCAATATATATGATAATATATGATTGACCGCCACACAGACATCACCGCATTTCCAATGTGATGCAACGGCCAAACATTCGCCGCCACCCCCCAACATGTCGTTCCGTCCACCTGTTATATTTGGTCGCTTTCGGCAATATCCCCACCTCCTCGCACACCGCCATCATGGGCCTGCCGCTGAAGCTGATGCGACAGTTCACATCACGTTCTGATGCATCGTGTTTTTCTTCCCTTCTACTTGGCCACCATCTCGAAGTGTCTGAATGTCCGTGTGTGTGTGTATGTGTATGTGTGTGTCTGTGTGTCTGGTGAGGTCAAATGACCCCCCGGCAAACCTGCACCAAAGTCCTCCGCGAGTATATGGCTGTAGTTATGTGTCTTGTTCTGCCCAATGGGTCGACCGCTTGGCTGGTCAGCATGCATCTCCAATCCTCTCTCGCGATAGGCGATATCCTATCCTATCCAATAAATCGATTACCCTGCGATGACCGTCAAGGTGGGTTGGAACGGGACACAATTGAACGGTTGCGCGATCGCACAAGGTTCTGCTCAATATTAATATTACAGGTACTTACAGGTAACTTGCCGTCACGACATGACTGCCTTCCCCGAAGTCACATGACAGTTAACGGTCGTCACTACAACACTGAGAACTCCTCCTAAAACTGCAACCCGGCCAGGGAACTTTGGTTGAGCTACGACGCTGTCATTGTGACGAGACTCTAATACCTACTAATAACGGGTGTCATGGCCGCAAAATGTCAATATTATCCATTTATCATTCACAAGATCGCGACTTGTCACGGCCTAAACAGTCCGCCCCGGTGATGCTCGAACTTATGAGCTTCCCGCCCACCCGGATGCCGATAACATGCGTTCCACATCATTACAATAGGGCCAAGTGAGTATATATGACCAGTCCAATGAACCACGACGGATCCCCATGAGCTTGTATTGGGCCTGCGGCATGAACTTGACAAAATGTATTGGGAGTAAAGGCGCATGTCGGGTCTCGATTCTTGAGAAATATCTTTCCCGTCGTATATCATTTGTTCTCGTAGTAACTCATGTGCACCGCATCTAGCGGGGTCATTTGGAGCCATTAAATGGTTCTTGAAGGATGGACGCCAATTTGGTCCAACCTTGATAAATCGCGAGGTAGTATCGAGGCAAAGCCCACTGAGAAATGTAAAACAAGGTTCGACGGGGTTTTCTCTTGTGGGTTAGGCTTTGCAAATACGGTTAATCCGGGTGCAAACCCCAGTCTACCTACTCATGTCTTATCCACATGCTCTCAAACTACGGTTTTTCTATAGGTGAGATTATACACGGCCCTTTCCACGGATATACGGCCTATCAGTTGTCCTATCTACCTTTTAAGTCGTGGATATTCATCCTTGCTAGTCCACACACATATGTAGACTCCCTCGAATACCTATCTACTTCGCCCGCGACTGAGTTATGTTTGAACACTCCAAGGTTAAGTGTTCAAACCCAACCCATTGCCAAAGGCCCTCCTCGCTGGCCTTGCATAGCATGCAACTCTGGCCCACTAGATTATTCGACCTGTTGCCAATGTCGTGCAGAGAGGGTAGGTATGTGTCTCTCTCTACGTGCAGATTTGTCCAAGGGTAGTTTTGGGGTCCCCAATTCCCGTCAGAGGTAGTATTAATAAACTCCTCCTAGACCCCGATCCACTAATACCGCCACAGGCCCGAGGCTAAGTAACCCCATACTGGACCTACTGCAGTCTTCTTGTCAATAGGTAATGGCTGGGTTGGCTGATCTGCGAATTTACTACTGTAGTACAGCATAAGTGTCAAAGGCACAACCCGGTACGAGTCATGACCCAGTATAGACTAGCTACGAAACGTCACACGATACACAGGTACTTACATCTCGCAAACAACAGTGTGTAGATATGTCTATGTAGTATCTACTATATGAGACCCCTCGTCTGGAACAGCTAACAAAGCCACGAGAATTAAACTTGGTGGCTACCGCCCTACTCGCTTCCACATCATGCTGCACAGGAATCGGGGCTCACATATTCGTGACACACTGATATCACATAATAGAGATGTTCTAGAACTATGAGCAGCTTGATACACGACAGGAACCAGGACGCTAATACAAGATAGAGACTCTAGTCCCCGTACCCACTGAGAACCTCCCTGTGCAGCCGTACCATAAGTTACTGTATAACATAAAGACAACCCCCTCGATCGTCAACACGAGACCATAGAACGCTAGGGACATTGCTATTGCTCTTCTGGCAAAGAGTAATCACTAAGTATCCTGCCTAGGTATACCTACAGCACATGAATACATAATTCCGCCCGCCCCTATTTTTCGAGATCCCAGAAAACATCAACACTAGGGGAGGGGTCGACCACTCGTCTGGATCTACAAAGAATCCCTGCCGCCGCCAAGCATGCACCGGCGATCATGCACAACAACGACACTACCTATTCCCTTTTCTGTTCCCATCAGACCATTCTTCATCTCATCTCTCTAAGCAATGTGCATACGTACATACGATGAAGCTCATCTTGGTTTGATTCTTGTGTGACTCTGGTACCTGATTTATTGTCCAGATTAATATTACTCGACGAGTTAAATAGGAAAGGGGATAGAATATTCGTAGAACTATATCTCGGTAGAGGCTGGCAACCCAGACAACCCAGAAGAAAAAAATAACAAATAAAATAAAACATAATATAAGGTAGCATCGGCTGCTTCTGACGTCAACGAAGACGCTGATTATATCAATGAATACCAGTCCCAGTTGGAGAAGCTCATTTTTACAGAAGATCATTCCGCCCATACCTGTGTATGTACCTACAGTATATCTCTTCCCCCCCAAAGTACCCTATCGATGATGACAAAATCACGACACTTTGACCATCGAAAAAGCCCTCACATATGCAACAAGGTGGGGGGACTTTCATTATTATTATTATTATTTATTTTATCTTATTTTTCTTGTCAAACGGAAATTGGCGTGGGATGCTTTACAAGAGGAAAAGCGCTTATGGCAAGGAATAAAAAGGTAAGAATCCAAAAAATTTAATTGGAAATAAAAAAACGAGACATCAGATCTCGCGTAGGCATTATGGGGAGAGGGGAAAGGAAGGAAATTGGAATTGATTCCCGGAATACCAGTATTGGTTGCATGGTAAAATATGTAGGAGCAAGGCAGATAAAATCCATGATCCTGGACTACATACCTCTTCTGGTCCTTCGGTAGACCAGGTATCGCAAAAAATTAACAAAAACAAAAAGAAGCGACAAACTCGTTACCGCACCCCAGCGCAGGTTCTGTTTCCCCGGTACATTCTAAAATATACATAAAATAAAATAAAATAAAATAAAATGAAAATAAAAACTCTTAAAACCCTTCTCCATCCCCGGCTTTCGGCACGCCCGAAGCTACGTACATACATACGTACATCACATACCTACCTACATACAGATAGACAGAGGAGGTTGGGAGTTTGATGTGAGGGGGAAGTGAAAAAAGCCGAATGTTGCTGAGAGTTAGGTTACGTTTGGGTTTACGTTATGCAGGCCAGGTACCCTTTCGTTACAGCAAACTCTACTTCACTTTGCTGTGCTGTCAAAGGTGGGCAGAGAGACAACGTCGTCTGGAAAGAGTTACTCCTCCACAACGACAACAAGCCAACATAACGATGCATCTTACGATGACATGTGAGCTACCCCATACTTAGGCCCTTGTTAGAATTTTGTCTCCTTTCCCCAGGAAAACCTATCCCCCCTCTCTCCTCCCCAGTCAGGGTGTCAGGTCTAGAAGAAAGAAAGTAACAGTCGGCAATACCATCCTTGTATATGCGCACCCAAACAAAGTACGACGATGGATTAGACTTGAGTTGCCTACCTATGCATCTCTTCGTCCTTACCGAATCTCTCTGGCGCGGTGATAGTATGTAGGTACCTACCTACCTACGCACAATTTCTCTTCCTAAATATGCAGGTTGTTCTTCTTTCGTTCGTCGATGCGTCAGGTAATGTGGGCCGGAATCACGTATCCTGGATACGCGCGACGACGATTGCATACCCTAATAAGTATTTTCCTCTGACCGTAAGGGGAGAGAGGGAAGAGGTAGACGAGGGGAGGAGACAGGGGAGGGGGGGGGGAGTGCGTAAAAAAAGCCGACTTTGTCTCGGGTGATTTATTGCATTTTATTTGTGTATTTCTTATAATAATAGATAATGATAGTTGATTCCGTTCTGGTCATGTCCTTTTGTATTCGCGAATAGAAATCAACGGGAGCAAAAATGTTACTCTATATTTTATTCTCGGGTGAGCTGCCGATGGGACGCCCAAGGATAAATAAGTATAGAAAAAAGAATTACCTACCTACTGTGCCTGCATGGTTACGTCTAGACACAAGACAAGACAAGAGAAAACGCCATCAAATACCAATGCCGGGGTTCCTGCTGCAAAACGATGCACACTAGAGACTAGCGGTGTCTCCCTCTCTTTTTGCTTTTTTCCCTGTTCCCTTTACTTTTCTTTTTCTGGTACACTAAGAACCTGCCATACCTACAATACTTATCACCCATGTTCGAGATCCAGTCTAACGTAGGAACCAAGAAGGGGGGCCCGACGATCTGACAAGCGCTTTGGCGCGAAAGTGCTAGCGAATAACTAATCCATGCCGGCTTTACCTAGATCCCGTTGCGCCATCTTGGTCAGCGAAATTGGGAGAGAGTGTAGTGTAGGTACCCGGTGTAGCGTTTCATCACTAATACCTAATGAAGGCGAGGCGGCGTTGCACCGGAAGAGCAGACAACTTTAGAACTCCATGAACTTTTTTTGCCTTTCAATATTGTAGTTACCAATTAACTTTTACTCTGCCTTTATACGTAAAAAAAAGTCCCCAGATTAATCTCCACCTGGGACATCAGCTGCGTAAGGGGGGAGAGAAAGGGTAGAAAAGTGCAATAGAATAATGGCAAGTATTGCCTCTTCTGCGCATCGGTCAACAGCGAATGGACCAACCACCGGAGTGTCGGGATCAAGATTTTTCCCGCGGTCTGAAGGCGACAGTGGCTTGCAGGCCGTCCAGTCGGGTCTGATGGGTGCATCCAGATCTAAGTGGCTAATTGCCCAGATTGGCGGGAATGGCAGGTGGCTTATGACATTTTTCACTTACTCTTTGGTCATCGAGAATATGGAAGGCGAAAGAAGAA
>Ga0247782_1000586_pt1 | contig 15416 bp, 2 predicted proteins | sample UWRJL019104C5_FD_179928 | JGI IMG/M metagenome (GOLD analysis project Ga0247782, IMG submission 179928) | Plant litter microbial communities from Arlington Agricultural Research Station in Wisconsin, United States - UWRJ-L019-104C-5 | ecosystem: Environmental > Terrestrial > Plant litter >...
AATTCTCTGCAGAATTTAATCCTAATAGGATGAGGGTCGAGACCTATCCGAGGGTGCAACTATATTGTGACTATGATGAATGATGATGAAGGTAGCTAAGTCTGAGTCTAGTTGCAAGTGGCCCTCTGTGTGGGATGGTGTGGCCAATGTGGGGCTATGTCATGTGACACTACATGCCCCCCTCGTTTTCCGAAACTTGCGCCCTCGCAAGTTGATACATGAAAGAAAAGAAAAGAAAAAGAAAAACATAGGAAAAGCTAAATACATGTGGTCCGTCTGTCTCGTTCACTCATCACCAGTTATCGTTGGTTTCTTGGTAATCGCGCTCTTGGATCTCCTCGTCGCGTTCTTCTGCTTCTCGGGTGAAGGTTTGAATGGCGTTGCGAGTGTCGTCGTTGATTTGAAAGGCTTCGTCCTCAATGGCCAAGAGGTTGCGGTTGTCAGGTATACCGGCGAGAATCTTGCCGGTATCGATACACGGTATATTGGCTGTATCTCTGGCGTGTCGCATATCCTTCAATTTTTCCTTGATCATAAAGATAATGATATCAATGTGTAGGTTGGCTGTGTGATACCAGTAGACTGATGCTGTGTAGATAGAATACTCGACAGCAGTTTTGTCGTTGTGTATGAATATGGTATCTTGGTTCGGGAGGATCAGATCCCATTCGTCGACAAGATTGTAGATGTATTGTTCATTCGGGTTTGCTGAGTATGTGATCACTCGCGTTGCAATTTCCTCAAGAAGTAAGATCATTGAGTTGTTGTCTTGAGGCCCGGAGAGCGTAAACTTGAGATAGGACATCGCGTAATGTTGTTCATCAGGGATTGTGGCGACAGGATGAGTAGAGGAATGTTGCTCTGATTGAGGTGAGGCGTCCTGAGTAGGTTCGTCGTAGATAGATTGTTCCTCGATGAAGTCGAAATCGGATGCGACTTCTTCTGGCTCTTGGAATTCAGTGCCGTCTTCTTCAGCTTGTTTTTTGGCTTGACCGATTTCCTGTCGTCGCTTGCTGTTGATTTCTGCATATTGTTGGCGGAAGGCTGTAGTTCGTTCCGCTTGCAATTCAAACTTGGAATTGCGAGGTCGAGGAATATGCCTCTGATCCTCAAGGCCTCTCATCTCGACGAAGGTTCGGTTGTATGAGGGGGCAAATTCTAGAGTCCTTGGGTCTGCTTTTCGCTCGGAGAACAGGGAATCGATCGGGCGCTTGATTTCCGATAATTCCGAAGACAGGGTTTTTGTTGTCGAAGGACATTGTGCTGTCGGGTGTTTTCTTTCGCAGTTAAGACAGATGGGGTTGGGGCATTGAATCTTGTCGTGTCGAGTTTTGCATGAGTGGCAAAACTTGGTAAGCCAGAGAGATTTGGCTTTCTTCTCGTCGATCTTGACGATTGCTCCACGGGGTATGTGATATTTCTCTAGACGTGTCAGCCATTCAATCTTTCGACTGTTGATGTGGACGCCCGAACGTCTCCATGCGTTGCTGTTATATATGAAGATGTTAGTTAAAGAAGCGCGCGTTGACAGAGGAGATCCCAGCCGCTTATCTCCAAGGAAACCTTCTGCACCAGAACGGACCAAATCCACAATACAAATGTCCGCCTCACTTCCTTGTACTCCAGCTCCAGTCCTCACTTCCACCAAACCAGGTACCCATTCCATTGGGTGCAAATCCTCCAATGCTCTCTCCATTGCAGTAGTCTGTGCCTCGTATGGGGCGGTGACGATGATCTTCGCACGTTTGTTGGTCTCTTGTCCCTCAATATCTGAGCGAAAGATTGAACGAATGATGTCCATTATACATTGGACATGAGTTGGATTGGCGAAGCTTGTTCCAACTGCTACTTCTGTCTTTCCCTCGATGTCGATACAGATTGATGAACCTTCTGTATGTTCGGTGACGATGGTTCTGAGAAGATCTCGAGCCTTGTATATCCGTTCTTGATCATGGTCGGTTATTTCTCGTCCTTCGAACATTTCGCCGCCGTAAAAGGCTTCGGATGCGAAGTTGGAGACACCGCCGATTGCTCTGTAATTGATCATAAGGCTGTGTGGTCGGACGGCTGCGCTTTGGAACATTCTCAGGGCGAGGGGTTTTGCCAGTTGTGGAGCGAAAGGGTTGACGTAATAAAGTTCCTCATTCTTAGACAGATGCGTGTTCTGCGTGAGGATGAGCGGTGGCAGTTGTTTAGCGTCTCCGGAGAAAACCTTCAGTTTGATATCTTTCCATTTGGCGAGTGGAATCAAACTGTTAGGCTCAGTGATGCGGAAAGCTTCGTCGATCCATAGGATTGTCGGCTTGATGAGAGAGCCGAGAGTTGACGCTGCGTGTCCGGTGCAAACGACGACGGTAGCATTCCTGTAGATGTGCTTGATTAGCTTGGAGATATGCTTTTGATACCGCTTGCGGCCTTCTGATCGCCAGTACTGGGGGTTAGCAGTTCGGATGGCTAGGTCGGTCTTGATGTTCGTGATGAGCGGTGTCTGATCAGCACTGTCCATCATGTGCGTGATCATCTCTGCTACCGAGTGAGATGATTTGAACGCCATTGGTTTCTCTGCTCTTGCTTGTCGTACTGGTTCTGTAGCTTCCATGACAAGCTTTTCGGGATCCAACATTTCGATAACTTGTTCGTCGTAGTCTGTCGTGTCGGAGGCCAGGATATTCGCCACAGTTGTGATTGGGGAGGCTCGAATGACGGAAAGCTGTTTGTGCGGATAGAATTTGCGGAGTTCGCGGTGTATAGTGCTGGCGACGTCATTAAGCTGTTCATTGTTCTGTGCGACAACTAAGAGGGTCGTTCGTGGAAATTTGTCGCCGTCGTGTAAGGGTCTGATTTCCTTTTCGATTGCCGAATCAAAGGCGTCGGCTCCGACCTCGTCGTTGTCGGACTTGTCGCTATGATGGGTATTGTTGTCGGAGTGAGAATCATCTTGGGTATGGATGTGGTCGTAAGAATGAATTGATCGTTGGTCTTCTTCTTCGATACTGTTGTGTTGATTGTCATCAGCTTCTGCAGTGTCGTGACCCCAGCCATCGCCGTTAGATCCCCAATCATGAGTAGTGGGAGTTGAGTTCACTCCTCCATTATCCACAATGGGAATTGAACCTGCTCCCCAATCATCAGCATTGGGAGTTGGATCTACTCCCCAATCATCTGTAGCAGGAGTTGGATCATCCGCAACAGGAATTGAATCTGCTCCCCAATTATCAGCAGTGGGAGTTGAATCTACTCCCCAATCATCTGTAGCAGGAGTTGGATCATCCGCAACAGGAATTGAATCTGCTCCCCAATCATCGGCAGTGGGAGTTGGATCTACTCCCCAATCATCTGTAGCAGGAGATGGATCATCCGCAACAGGAATTGAATCTGCTCCCCAATCATCTGCAGTAGGAGCTGGATCGTCTTGTCCCTGGGGCTCGGCTGAATCTTGTCTGCTAGAAGCGTGCAGTCGTTCAGCTTGTTCCTTTTCGGCTGAAGCGAGCCATGTAGTAATGGGGACTTCCAGTCCTTTCTGTTGGGGAACATGGAGGTCAGTTGCTTGAAGTTTGGCCCTCCTCATATTCATATCAGGTCGTTGAAAGTTGCTGTCGATGTTCGCATCTGATTCATTGTCTGATTGGACTGATTGTTCTTCAGGTTCGTTGCTAAGGAAATCTTGGCGTCGTTTGGTCGGTATGAATTTGAAATCGTTTGGATTGACGACGCTTTGGAGGCACAAGGCAAGAAAACGTGCGATTGTGGTTGTCTTACCGCTTCCAGGACATCCGATGATGAGCTTAAAGCCATGGGGGAGCTTGTCGTTGTTGTTGAAGATTGCGTCTTGTTGATGATGGTCCATTTGGGAGATCAACTCGAGCCATCTGTCGGATTCTTCTCTTGATATTAAGGAACGTGCTTCCTGGGGGACGTCAGTGTCATCTTGTTCCTGTTTCTTAGCTTGCTGTTGGAGAGTGGCAGCTTTAAGTAAGTCAACTTCATCGTCCGCTTCCTCTTGATGCTGCTCAGAAGCATCAACAGGCAGCGTAGATACAGTTTCTTTGTCCAAACCTGATTGCCAGAGACATTGTTCGTATGGGGTGCCGTGCAGTCTCTGGTGTGTGTGATGCAATGCTGGAAAACAGGTAATATCAAGTGTAGTCTCATGTTTCTCATGGAAGTCTGCCAGCCATTGAGACATGCTAGTAAATTCGGATTCATCATCGTCAATGTTGGAGAGGTCGTAGACGGCTTGTAATTCCGCTTGAGCTGTCTCTTCAGGCGTCTGTTGGTAGATTGAAATCTTCAACTTTGTGCGTGCGGCTTCAATCGCAAGCTGACGAAGATAGACTTCAGAGTCGACGCGTTCCCTAACGTTAAGCTTTGGGAGGCACAATTCCAGCAGAGGCGCGGGACCCATTGATTTACGCCAACGAGGGTCTGTAGGGGCGAAGACTTGGAAGGCAATGGATCCCACCGCTTTCCATTTGTCTTTCAGTGATATGCATGTTCCTCTGCACAAGGGAAGCTCGGGTTCCTGATTGGGTGGTACCCTGATCAGTCTTGAAGATTGTCGATCATCAACCCAGTCATGAATTCTGATGCGGTGATCTGGTCGCTTTTCGAGCTTGCCATCTATCTTTTGCCGAAGTAAGTTGGCAGCTGAGATTCGGATAAAGCTTGCTCTCTTTGCATTTGCCTCTTTGTCTTTTGCAGGCTTGGTGATGTCGTCTACGGCTTGCGCCATGATTGACTGTTTGTCCAAGAACTGCTTGACATCACTGGCACGAAGTTCTGCCGCAATGAGATATTTGGTGATAATCTCAGCTTCTTCGGATGCGGTAAGCTTGTCGGAAATCTGAGGGCCCTTGTAAGAAATATCGTGAAAGGCGATTTTGACCTTGTCTCCCGGTCGTGGCATGATTGCTAGGTCTCGGTTGTTGGGGATGATGACGAGCCATGATGTATCGAATTCAGCCAGGCGGTAGGGTTCAGGAATTGCGATGGCTGAGAATTTCTTTCGTTCTGTGAGGGCTGAGATACCTTCGGCTAGCTTGAGTTCCCTGTGTAGACCGTAAGCAAAGACTGTAGAACGCTCCCTGACTGTCATCCAGACTCGATCGTTTTCCTGATGCTTGATATCGATCTTCTCATTAATGTCTGAGAACTGTCGGAAAAGACCTGGCGACGAGCAGAATTCCCACATGTCGTTGAATGGGTTGAAACCTGTTCTGTGTTCGGCCAGCTTGGCTGTGAAGGAGTTCCATGCGAGAAACATTTCGTTAACAATAGAGGGGGCAACGAGTTCCAACTGTAGTATATCTGTGTCACCGGTACAAAACGATTGTTTGACGAATTCTAAGGTTTGTTCGAATTCACGACCAAATCTTTTTGATAGGGCGTCGCCAGTTTCTCCGCGGATAACGTGATGAAATCCGTCACGGGCAGTAGTAACGCGGAGATGGTAGCGGTAAGCATGGTATTCGCATTTGGCAATGGAATATTCACGCTGGGCGAAGTATGCTGGAAGTTGAGAATCGTGAATTCGGGTAACTCCGGTAGATCCGACGATTGCTGATGGAGAGATGTGAGTTTCGCAGAAGGTTACCGGTCTGTCCGAATTCGTGCCGCAGAATTGATGCAGGATTCTGAGCGACCCGTAGCCATAGTATGAGTTGTCGATGTCGACTTGTGTTCGATACCCGAAGGTGGGAACTCGGCCGAGGTGCTGCAAATATTGCTGATCATACTGGTGCGATGTCATAGGAGAGACCCATGTATTGACTCTCTGTTGCGAAGCTCTCCAGGTCGTGACGGCAACGGCAGTTGTTCCGGATACGTGGAATGGTTTGTATTGACCGTTTTCGTCGAGACGAATCTCCATGAGCTTTTGGAAGTCAGTCATATCAGTCTTTGAAGAGTGCTCAGTCGTCATGACGCCCAGGGAAGCCATATTCGGATTGGCCATCTCTGGTTGATGCCAAAGGGTCAATGTTCTGGGTTGGGCGAGGGGTACGAGTTTGGCGTGCTCGTAGGGGGGAATGACATGAGTACAGTTGGATCTGATATGACCTTCCTCGAGACAAACTGTGCAACGTAGTGTCAACGGCAGCGGGCAATCTGCAATAGTGTGCATAGGGCTAGCACAGTTGAAACAGGTGAAGCTGCTGTCGTCTTCGTAGTATGTGCAGTAGGTATCATCATGCTCAATAGATTCACATTGTTTGCAAGGAAAGGCAGGATGGGTGTGATTGATGTGAACGAGGTTGATGGCGTAAGGCTCGTACGCAAGCACAACTGCACCCATAGCTGCTCCGAATTCATCAGTAAGTTCTGCAACCTCGGGGAAACCAGCGTATTCAAACTCTTGAGACAGCTTCTTGGTGAGGGTCTGTGCAAAGAAGCTGTAGGGTTTGATATCTTGATGTTGGTTGTCAACCAAATGATCATTCTCAAACTTGCGGAAGTCGTAGCTGACAATTGACTCCAAGTTGTCGAAGATAATTCGGTTTTTGTCATCCAAAGGCAGATAGTCAGTCTCATGGCAGATGCCGTCATCATCAATGTACATCTGATGAAGACAAGCGTGATGATTCTGTGGAATCTGGAAGAATGTGGAAAGCCACCATTGTGCCTGATTACGTTTCTCAATCAGTTCCTCTGGTGTTCCGAAGAAAACCGCGGAATGATTTCCAAAAGAAATCATGATGGTGATTGATTTTCCTTGTTCAATGTCCTCGAACTTGAGGAAGGGAATGGTGGCAGGTTGAGTTTTGAACTCTGGGCATGATGAGGGGAGGAGGACAGTAAATGGAATGTTCTCCGGTCGAGGAATATATGGACGAAGCTTGTCTTCGTGCTCAATGAAATTGAGGTTCGACTGTCCCTGATCAATCATCTCGTCGTCCTGCTGCTGATATTCAGGTGTGTCAGTCGCAGAATCCTGTGTGTTTAATAAGGCCTGAGCTGCCTCTTCTTGTTCCTTGACCTTTATTTCCTTCTTCTTTGCGTTCCGTTTGGCGCGCTTTGATAGATTGTTTGATATCTGAGGCGCCATAGCAGATGCAATCTCGAGAAGTGGAATTGGGAGTACAAGGCAAGAATATGCGATACAGGATGGGGTAGGATGCGAAATGTGGTGGTGCGATGTGCGAGGTTACCAATTATTATGGTGATGGAAAGGTAAAAAGAAGAGAGGTAATGTAAAAAAATTCGGAAATCAATATGTAGGGTGGTTTGATTACCGTGGTGTTGTAGTGAGGATAGATACAAACAACAATGAGAGGTACATATTTGAATGTACCATTACCTATTTTTACCTTTGCAGCAGGAACGCGGTATTGACGATGGCTAACGCGTGTGATTGATGGCGTATGGAAGGTACGCGAATTGGCGATGTATCTTTTGATGTATCAAAAATGCGAAAGTGAGCCAATTATGGAAGGAAGTGGTGATAGTACTATTTTATCGAGTCCCGAAGCCTTGCAACTCGAACCGTTCATGCCGGACGGCCTGCCAGCCGTTTGTCCAAGGAGACAAAAAAATACAAGAAAAGGGTAAAGGGATGTTAAAATCCCATATTGGGGAGAGCTTCATCTATTGTTAAAAATGATGAAGCGGTGGTGTTCGTGCGGCTATGATAATCTTCTACCAGTTTGGGAACGTCATGTTGGATGTTGACTGCGGGTTCCCATGTGCATTCGTCGTACTGAAGCCATTTAATCTTGTAATGAAGGCGTTCGGTACGATCTCCTGGTTTCTTCATCATCGCGTGATCTTGGATGCTTTCGATGATGAATTTCTCTTGTCCGTCGCGAATGATTCCGCCGGGTTCTGGTGCAGGTCTATTGAATAGGTCTGCTCTGGCGGGGATGAGGTTTTCAATGGAGATTTCCGGTCTCCATTGAAGGTATGGTGGAAGTTTAATTTTGTACCTGAGCTTGCTAAGTACCTCTTCCACCGGAAATGGGCCTACCTTACGAAAGCTAAGCTTTGTTTGATTGTTCAGGTGATACCCTGTGTGCCCTGGCTTGCTGAGTTTAATGTATACCAGATCATCTTTCCTCAATGCGGGAGGGTCGCGATGACGCCTATCGTAGTATATCTTCATTTTTGCTTGTGCCAAAGCTGTCGCGTCAGCCGCCTCTTGGCGCAAGGTTTGCTGAGCTTTTGCATATGGTTCGCCGAGGGAGTTATCGACGGGTAAGAAGGACTTCGGTTTTCGTCCAAAGAGAATTTCGTACGGGGATTGACGAGTTGTTGAAGATGTGGATGTATTGAGGCAATGAGTGACATGCCCGACCAGGTCTTCCCAGGAATCTGGGTTGTACTTGGCTCCTATCAACGTGATCATTGCCATCATAAAGGTTTGAACGGATCGTTCGATTTGTCCGTTGGCTGGATGATGGTACGCTGCTGCCATCTTGATACTGATGTTAGCTGCTTTACATAAATTTGTCCAGAGATCACTGAGGAACTTGCTATCCACATCGGATATGAAAACATCTGGTAAACCCCAATCAGGATACACATGAAGGATATACAGTTTAGCCCAATCTTCCGTAACGAATGTAGTCTTCCCTATGATGGATTTATGAAACTTGGAGGTCTTGTCTGTTATAAGTAAGACTGCGTCGTTGCCGTCCTTAGAAACCGGGAGGCCGACGATAAAGTCCAAACATAGGACGTTCAGAGGAATGATTGGGGTATCTATAGGCTGTAAGTCTCCGTACGGGAGGTTAGTATCTGGTTTTGCCAAAGCGCATTGAGGACATGCGTTCTTGATGTAGTTAGTCACGAAGGCCTTCATATTCGGAAAGAAGGTGAAGGATCTAAGATAATCATAGGTCCATTGTATGCCTGGATGGGCTCGGTTATCATGCGCCATTTCCATGATTCGTCGCCGCTGTGACGATGGGATTACCAAACGGTCTCCCTTGGGGTCCATGAAGTATAGTAATCCATTTTGAGGATCGAGCCTGAACAAATGCAATGTGACTGGAGGAGGAACGTTGGCTTTCTTTGCTCCTGTGTATTTTTCTGTTAACAGGGTATATATTGCTCGAAAACTTCGATCCTTTTTATAGGCTTCGACCAGGGAGTCGGTCAGCTCGTCAGAAATATGCATTGTAGCGGTGGTGATGCCATCCAAGTCTCTCAGGCGAACTTGGGCTTCAGGCAGGGACTGATCATCGTCTGGGGGTGGTCCCACACGTCTAGCTGTAATGGGATCCGGGGTAGGGGGTGTATCCGAGGCAGGGGAAGTATCCGGGGGGGTATCCGAGGCCTGGGGGTTATCCGTGGTAGGGGGAGATGGTGGGGGGGGATCCTGGGACGCGTTATTCTGTTGCCGAGCTTGGGCTCTTGTGACAACGAGGGACTGGATAGTAGGGTGTGTTTGGCCTGGGAGTTTGCGCGGAAGGCGAGAGAGAGCGTCTGCGTCGACCAGTTTACTTCCTGGAATGTGGAATATCTTGAGCCTGTGGGCGAAACGAGAAAGGAAAAGTCTCCATTGCATAAGTCGGTCCGTTCCTTTAGGCTTTCCCTGAGCGTCTGTGAATGATTGAACAATTGCGTTATGGTCTGTGTAGACGTATATGTCTTGATGATCAAGCAGATGCATAAGTTTCTTGAGAGCCCAGACCATGCCGCATGTCTCGATTTCACAGATACCGTATCGTCGTTCTGCTGGGGTCAGAAGTCGCGATAGGAAAAGGATTGGTCGTAGTTTGCCGTCTTCTTGAAGCTGATGTAGTCCGGCTCCGACACCTTTGCGTCTGCTAGAGTCGACGCGTAAGATGTATGGTTTAGAAGGGTCAGGGTGTGCTAGGGCTGTTGCTTCGCATAATCTGTCTTTGAGTATTTGCCATGCGTTGCAGGCCTTTTTCCATATCTTGGGGATTCGGGCGACCAATTCTTTATGCTTCTTGAGTTGCGTAGGAGGTATTTTTCCTTTGTCGTCAGGCTTGGGAGGCTTTGGATGGGGGGGTAGGGTACAAGCTTTCGCATATTGTCGTCTCGCAGGGTTGGCTTTTGCGCCGCAGTCTTTGAAACCTATTGTCTTTATCTCGTTAATAGGGTCTGAAATACCTGCAAAGTTATGTATATGATGGCGATGAAAGCCCATCAAACCTATCCCGCATTCCAGTTCATATAATGTTGTTGGTATATCCAGTTCCCGAATGGCGGCTACCTTCTCCTCTGTGGTACTGAGGCCGAGTCTTGAGACGTGAACGCCCAGAGCTTCCAGTCCGTGTTGGGCGAAGTGACATTTGTCAAGAGACATGGTACATCCTGAAGCGGCAAGGATAGAGAAGACGATGTCCAAATGCTTCAGGTGATCATAAATGTCCTTGGAGTATATGATCACGTCATCAATGTAGACTAGGACGAATTGCCAGAGGTAGCCAGCCAGGAGTCGTTCCATCCGGTGTTGGTAGAATCCTGGAGAAGTCTTCAATCCCATGGTAGCGACAGTAAACTGCTCATGTCCTCTATGTGGAGTAACAAAGGCTGTTTTCCAACGGTCTTCTCTGGGTATGCCTTGTTGGAAAAACCCTTTCATAACGTCTACGACTGTAAAGACTGTCGCTCCGTGCATAGCGCTGAGTATATCGTCTTGTCGGGGTAATGGATAAGCGTCTCCTATCATTCTCATGTTAACTTTGCGAAGATCAACGACAACGCGAGGTTTTCCCTTGCGCCAGACAACGAAAGCGGGTGATGCTATAGGAACGGGTTGGCCAAGAGGAATCTGCTCAACTACTCCGCATTCGCGTAATGGGTCCAATATGGCGTTCATTGTTTTCATGTCTGTTCTGGAGAGCCGGTACGGACGTTGGTGGAGATCGTCGATGTTCGCGTTGTCTTTGAACTTGATTGGCATGTCTATTCCGTCGTTGAAACGTCCCAATTCGTTTCGGAATAGCTGAGATGATTTATTGAGGATTCGCTCCATTTCCGCTACGACACACGGGGGCCAATCGTCTGGCATATCGACCTTGGACATGTCTATGGGTTCAGATGCGGGACGATCAGGGTCTGGAGGATCTGGAAGATGGAATGGATATCCGTGACCATAACGATCGTCTGGTTCGTCGTCATCCTCGACGTTCGATACGTCCAGGATATCCGCGAGGCTGATGCCATGTGGTTGTGCTGACGATGTCTGAGTATTCCAGATATCGGTTTGGGTGTCTACATGAAACGCTTGGATCGTGGCAAGTCTGTCTCCCTTGCGAAGAAGGATGGGCTGGGAGCCGAAATTGGCAAAGGGTAGTCCTCGATCTTGTCCATCGGTGATGGCGTTCATGAGGGAGCCGAACATGTCTGTAACTCTGTCAGCTATAGGTGTGGCAGATATGAGGTATCCGTCCGTCCTGAGAGGGAGATGGGGATGCTCTACTGGGAGAGTAACTCCGGTGGAAGGCTGAACGAGGCAATCCGAGGCTGCACGAATAGTGAATGTTTTGTGTCTGTGCAATTTGGGCTTGTTTTGTGGCAAACTAGTTGCCCATATAGCTCTGTCGGTATTGCCTATTTGGATAGTGTCGTTCTGAGTTTCGCTTCCCCATTTGATATTCAACTTATTGGGTTTAAGGAATTCAACGCCGAGTATGAATCCGGGACGCAGTTTGTCTACGAGAAAGGCTTTGGCTGTGGCTTGCCAGGGAACTTTGTTTCGATCGAGTAGGTTAACTGGTACGGAGACATATTGCGTGACCAGAGGTCCTTTACCACCCATACCTCCAATATTGATTGGCTGAGCGAGCTCTATCACGGGTTGATCAGGGTAATATTTCTGACGATACTTGTGAGACATGATACTCATGGGGGAGCACGTATCAGCATAAGCTTCAACTGTACCGCCGGGTGCATGATTAAGGATTCTGAGGTGAGCATAACTGGTCCATGAGTGTTCAGTATTGTTCACGTGGTAAGAGAATGTATTGATTCGGGCAAATTTGGTTTTATATTTAGGCATAGTGCCTCCTCGAATCTCGATACTGTCCAGAGCTTCGTCAATTGTGAGTTGCTTTGGCGATTGTTGCTCTTCTCGCTCAGCTTGTTCTGGAGGGGTGTCCATGGGGTGTCCTGGGGTTCCTGGGGTTCCTGGGGTTCCTGTGGTCTCCGGTATTGGCTGGTTCTCATCGGAAGGTAGAGAACTAGGAGTATGATTATTAGGATGAGATAGGGATGCATCAGCCACGGAAGCATTGTCTGGTGAAACTGGGTTATCTAATGTCGATTCTGATGTAGCATTAGGGTTTGGAGCAAGGGTATTGGCAATTGGTGTTTCGGGGGATAATGCCTGAGTAGTATTATTTGGCGAAACGTCCCCCCGCGACGTTCGCCCTACATGTTTTTCGCGTCAGCAGCGGCATCCATCTCGCTGCTGCTGCGAGTCTCTTCGTCTGAATCAGGATCGTAGGGTGGGTGAAGAGCTTCCAGTTGCTCCATAATGGGTGGTATTGAGTCCGTGGCGAAGGTATATGCATCACCAGTCTCTTCGTCCTGCAGGAATGTCTGATCTCCCACCAGAAAAACCTTCGCAGATTGCATGTTCTGAGGGGTTTGTTCTTTGGGTCTATCTGTAGGTGGTTTGTCTTGGTTATCTCTGTTATCAGGACGGGAACCGTTACCATTGAAACGATTGTTGTTCCAATTTCCTCTGTTCCAATTATTGCGGCGGTTGCCGTTCCAGTTGTTGGCGCGCCAGTTATTTCCTGCAGGCTTCGTGTCATTGGGAAGAGGGTTTGAAGCTTCGGGAATTCTGGTCAGCGTCTTGAGAAGTTGGTTAGAAACTGGAATTGGAGTAGGGGAAAGTGGAATGATAGGAGGCCTTTTGGAGTCAGCATTATTTCGGCGAGAATTAGCGTTGGAGCTGCCTGATTGCCGATTCATTGATTGGATTGACCTTTGGAGGTCATGAATCTGTTTGTTCTGTGCAGTCTTCCATTGTTCTTCGCGTTGCCATTCCTCGTATGCGGTTTCTCTGTGATCAGCCACCTGATGACGGAGGTTCGCGAGGGTATTGACATAATCCTGGCTCATGGTGATTTTGGCTTTCAGCTTGGGGTCCAATCCGTTGTAGACTCGGAGAGTCTTCCAGTCCTCGGAAAGCTGGCCTGCTTCATTGTACCATTTAAGCTTCTCGTCAATGTAATCATCGACGGACATGTCCTTGTTGGCAAATGAATGGGTGAGTGAATCTCCCTTTTTCATCATGTCGTTTCGGTCTCTGGCGAAACGCTTATTCATGGCCTTTTTGAACTTTCTGATGCTTTTCATGGCTTTGTCCTTCTCCTTCCGTTCGAGAGACATGAACCACTTGGCACCTGCGGAAGAGCCATCAAGGAGAATGCCAATTCCAAGATGGTTAAGGACGACATCTTCTCCGTAACGGGAGGCTAAGTGATCAATCTTGCTGAGGTATGTCGAAACCGGTTCGATATCCTTGAAGATGAAGACTTGATGTTCAATCTTGATATTCTGTGGATAGGCATTGTCCTCGGGTCGAGCTGAGTGACGATTATCCCGTCCGTCGTGTCCACGACGAGAAAGGCGTCGCGAATGACGGGAAGAGTCACGATCTCGTCGAGAGCGACGGGGATAGTCTGAATCGCTTGATTCGTCCGAAGAACTGTCGGGGTCATCGGATGGTGGGATGTCTCTGTGCCTACGTTCCTTTCCTTTCTTGTGTTGTCGAGACGGTCGTGAGGATTGACGCTCTTGACTGTGTACGTTGGAAAGGGGTTGGGCCGACTTCGACCATCCTTGTTGACTTGGTCCATGTCTTTCAACGAACTCGTAGTCAGCAGGAGCGGATTGCTGGGTGGGTATGGGTCCAGCTAGTTCTGCTGTAGGGGCATTTCCATATCTACGATGATCGGGAACATTCCTTCGAGACGGAGATCCGGCTTCAGATTGGGTGGGTTGCTTATGAGGATAAAAATCCTTTCTTGACGGCTTCGTCATTGTTGGAGAAACAGTAGTCGGTCCTGCTGTAAAACGTAAGATGACGGTCTCGAAGGCTCGGTTCGTCCTTGTGACTTGTTCGACCCGGCGAATTGCTGATGAACGAAGATTCTCTGCCTGAGTACGGGAGAGCTGCGCAAGGATTGCTCTTGCTCGGTAGAGAATTTCTTCAGAGAGTTCGTGTTGCAATTCTTCGTACTCACCCATCGACATCTCGTTTGCCACTTCAAGAATTGTCGCTGCGTCTCTCTGATGATCTGATTGAGTATATGGAATTTGGAAGTTTGTTTGTCTCTCTTTTTCCTTGCCAGGGTTTAGAGATTGACGAACATCTCCTCCGAGTAGACCAGTAGGGTTTCGTCTAGACGTCTGGTTATGGGATGATGCCTGCGTACTAGATTCGCCTTTCTCTGGTACATCATCAGAGCGACGTGGGTGTTGTGATTGACTTGCCATTTTGTCAGATTGATGAAGAACTATCTTCGACTGGAATTCAAAATTGGATAGGGTTGGATTTCGATCAGTTCTTGACACTTGTCTGGACAAAAGAGGGGAAGTAGTAGAAGCTCTGGGTTCCTGAGTCGTGGATCTGGACGATTGAGGGGAGAGTCCGACGACTGTAGGTTCCCGGCTTTCAGCAGTTCCTTGGTTCCTGGGTAATCCTTGGGTCCTGGGTGGTTCCTTGGTCCTGGGTGATCCTGATTCCTTGGTCCTGGGTGATCCTGGTAATGATGGGGGAGAGGATAGCTTCAATGAATTTAAGGTTTGCCTCACTTCTGACAAGGGAAGTTCCGTTCTGAGCTCTTTATGGATAGGCGTCAGAGGTGATAAAGCTTCCGGAATTTGAGCGACAGCTTCAATGAGGGTTTGTTCTGGGTTAGGATATCTTGATGGATAACCCGTGCTGTAGTCGCTATTGAAGTATTTGGAAGGATAACCTGTGCTATAGTCCGGATGCCAGTGGTACGGTATAGCAGGTTGAGTTATCTGAGGCTGAGCTGTCTGGCCAAATGTGCTATAGTACTGAGTCTCACTTGAGATAGGGGAGATCTTAGGGGTCGCCGGGTTCTCTTGACGGTGACTATGGGGAAAGTCGCCTGGAACCTTAGGTGTGCTCTCAGGGGATTGCTCACTGGAAACCTTCTGTGTCTGTTTAGCGCGACTCAAGTGTAAACTAGGTCGGGAAGGAAAGAGCAGCCTGCGCACTGGCGGTCCTTGCTCGGTAAGATCGGGTGAGGATGGCTCCTTCCTCTGTACCAAGGGATTTGGCTCTTGAAGCTGTTGAGAAGAAGCGAGGGGGTTTGGGATGGGGGTTGAGGGAGGTTGGGGCGTCGGGTTCGTAGGTTCTGGAACGGGCGCGGCGGCAACCTTGATGAATCGTCCTTTTGAGTCTCTCAGTGGTAGATTCTTTCTTTTCTTCCCCATTCGAAATAGTCTTTTTTTTTTTTTTTGTT
>Ga0247782_1000587_pt1 | contig 15279 bp, 3 predicted proteins | sample UWRJL019104C5_FD_179928 | JGI IMG/M metagenome (GOLD analysis project Ga0247782, IMG submission 179928) | Plant litter microbial communities from Arlington Agricultural Research Station in Wisconsin, United States - UWRJ-L019-104C-5 | ecosystem: Environmental > Terrestrial > Plant litter >...
TATCTTTTTATTTTTTCTTTTTTTTTTTTATTTTTTTTTTTTATTATTTTTTTTTTATTTTTTTTTTTTTTTTTTTTTTTTTTTTTTTTTTTTTAGCTATATTAGCTAATTTTTTAGCTTTTAAAACTAGTGCATTTTTTTATTTTTTATAATAATTTTTAGCATAATATCTTTTTTTATAACATTTAAAGCATTTAAAATTTTTATTAATTTTTTATTTATTTATTATTTTTATTATTTTTATTAATTATATTAATACTAATAAAATTATTAAATATTTTTTTATTTTTATTATTTAAAAAGTTTTGTTTAAGCTTATTATACTATTATTAAATAAGTTAGTTTAGTAATATATTAAACTATTACTACTATTATTTTTTTAATTTTTTTTTAATTAAAATAAGTTACAACTTTTATTATTTTTTTTTTGCTTATACTTTTATTTTAGCTTAAATTTTTGCTAATAGCTTTTAAGTTAACTTTTTATTTTTTAAGTTTAAGCTTTTTGCTTTAGTACTTAAATTAGTTAGGTTAACAACTAATTTTTACTTAATAAATTTAAAAATAAGCTTAAAAGTTAGTTTATAAATAAGTTTTAGTTTTAGTTTAACTTTTAGTTTTAATTTATATAATTTTTTAAACATAAGTTTATTTTATTTACTAATAAATAAGTAATTAAAATATAATAATTTTTACTATTTAAAATAATTTAAATAGCTATAGTTTGCTATTGCTAAAAATAATTAAATAAACAAACTTTATATTTTAATTAATTATTGAAAAGTTTTTTTTATATATTTAATAATTTTAATTATATGCTAAGTATATGCTTAAATTAATTATTAAAAATAAAAAAAGTAACTATAGCTAGCTACATATATAAAAAAATATATATTTAATTTATTTTTTTAATAAACATTTTTTAGTGCTCTTATAAGCATAGTTTTTTAAATTGCAATAGTAATCTTATAATTTTAAAAATATAAATTACTATAAGTAATTTACTAATTTTGTCTTACTAAGCTATAATTATATAATATTTTTTTAGCTATAGCATGTTTTTTAGTTTAGCTATTATTACCTTTTATTAAGCTTATTTTAATTATGTTTTTAGGCCTTTTAATAGGTCTTTGCACGTTAGTTTATAACAGCAAGTTATAAAGTAATATATTAAGTAAAAATTATATTATAATATAAATATTATAATAGTATATAACTTATTTAATATTATAGTAATTAAATTAAAAAAAAACTACAAAATTCTTTATTTTTTAAAACGCTAATAGTTATATTTATATTATTATATAATTAAAATTAACAAAGTTATAAATTTACGCACAAACTTTTTTACTAAGATTTTTTTAATAATTTTTGCTTATTTAATGCCTTAATAACTTGCTAAATAAAAATGTTATAAATATAAAAAAATTATATTTAAACTTATTATTTAAATATAAATTAATTAATGTTATTTATATTTTTATAGCATTAGTATTAGCTAAGTTATAAAGTTGCGTATGAACGTTTTTTATATAAGAAAAAAAGTGTTAAATATAGCTGTAGAATACGTTAATTATATTTTAAATTAAAAAAAGTTATATATAATATATTATAATTTTTAGCTGCGCATTATATATTTAATTTTAGGTTTATATAAAGCGCTTAAAGCATAATAATATTAAAACGTTTTTAAAAACTTATTATAATAAATGGTAAAAATATAATAAATTAAAAGTTATTTATATAAAAGTAAAAAAAGTGTTAAATACGCCCGGGTATTAAATATAGCTATATAATATATTAATAAATTTATAAACTTATATATAAACTTTTTATTAAAAATTTTTTATAATCCTTATATATTTAATACCTTAATAACTTGCAAAAAAAAATTTAAACTTATTACTTAGTTATAAATTAAATAATATATTTTATAGCTATATTTAGCACTTGGCCATATTTAATACTTTTTTTTACTTTTTTACGCATAACTTTTAATCTACTATATTTTTACTACCTATAATAGTAGGCTTTTAAAAAAAGTTTAATATTATTTTTAAACTTTAAGCCTTTTATATAAACTTAAAACTATATATTTAATGCGCAGCTAAAATTTATAATATATTATATATAATCTTTAATAGGTTTATTAATAATTAAAAACTTATTAAATTTAAAAAGCAAACAATTATATAATATATACTTATTTTTATTATATAATTATTTTTACTTAAGCATAGTAGTATTAAAAATATAGCTAACTAATTATTAAAGTTATATAATAAAAAATATGTTAATAAAAACTAAACTTTTATTTTTATATAATAATAATTAGCTTTTATAATATATTTTAATTATTAAATTAATTATTATTATATTTTATATAAAAATTTATTTAAATAATAAAAATAGTTTGCTTTTATATAAAATATAATAGTAAAGTATAAATTTTAAAAATATATATATATATATATAACTTTAATAAAATTAAATTTATTATAAGCAAAATTTTATATAAAATAGTAATAACTATATTTAATTATATAAAAAACTTAAAAGCAGTATAGTAAAGCAATTATAAATAGGCTATAGTTATTTAAACTATTTCATTATATAGTTATATTATTTTATTATATATTACTATTATAAGAAAAAACTATTTATTATTTTAATATAAAAGCACTTTATTACTTAATAGTTAACTAAGTTATTAGAATTATAAAAAATAGCTAAATAATAAATAAATAAAATACTAATTAAATTTAATATTTTAATTTATATATAAGTACTTATATAAAAAGCATATACTAACATTTAATTTTTAATAGCTATAAAAGCTATTATTTATATAATTTTAAAAAGTATTGTAAAATTAATAATATTATTATGCTTTATATACTAGCATATTTATTATATAAGTTTTAGCTATCTAATATTAATTATTTTAGCTTTTTAAAATAGTTATATAAAAAAAAATGAAATACTTAATATAAGCATAGTTATATTATATATATATTAAAAAAATTTTTACTTATATTTTTTAATATGTTTAATATATTAATAATAAAAGCTAACATATAAAAAAGTTTTTAAAAAGCAAAATTAGTACTATATAATTTAAAACATATTATTGCTTAGCTAAATTTTTATATAACTACTTTTATAATTAAAGCTTTATTTAATAACTTGCTTTTACTTTAATAATTTATTATTTTAAACAATATATAAAATATAATATTTTAGTTTATATTTATTAAACATTTTATTATATAATATTAAAATAGTTTAACGTATTTTATAGGTTAATTACACACCTAGGTCAATTGCACATTTTTTTTCTTATTTAAAAAACGTTTGTATATAACATTATAACTTGGCCAATACTATTACTATAATAATATAAATAGTACTAGTTAATTTCTAACTAAATAGCTAGTTTAAATACAATTTTTTTATATTTATTATGTTTTTATTTAGCAAGTTATTAAGCAATACGCTAATCAAGGATTATATAATTTTTATTAAGAATTATATTATAGTATAAATACTATAATACTATATAACTAGTTTAATATATAAGTAATTAAAATAAAAAAAATACTACTAAATTTTTAATTTTAATAAAAATTTAATAGTTATATTTTTATTAGTATACAACTAAAATTAATAAAGTTGTAAATTTACGCACAGTCTTTTTTGCTAAGATTTTTTAATAATTTTTGTTTATTTATAACCTTAATAAATTATTAAATAAAAAATGCTATAAATATAAAAAAATTATATTTAAACTTGTTACTTAGTTAGGAATTAACTAGTATTATTTATATTATTATAGCAGTAGTATTGGCCAAGTTATAATGTTGCGCACGAACGTTTTTTATATAAGAAAAAAATATATAATTGACCCAGGTGTGTACTTAACCTATTGGATACGTTATACTAAATTATATATAATATAATAGCTATTATTTATTATTTAGCTTTATTAAAAAAAAAAGTTATAACTTTTTATATAGCAAACAATTAACTTAGTTAATATTGCTATATAAAAAAAACAAGATTATAAAATAAAAGATTACTTTATATATAAAATATAAAAAAGTTATAAGCTGTTAAGGCAGCTGCTATATAAAAAATAATAAAAGCATGCAAGTAGTAATTATATAAAAAAGTAAAAAACTTGTGCGCAAAGCTATAAAGTATATAGTAAGCCTGGCCATAATATATAAACATATTAAAATAAAATAAAAGCATCTAGCAAATTTAATTTTAAATAGTTTAAATTAATTTTTTATTATATAGTTAAGTTATAAAAAATTATTTATATAAAAGTAAAAAAAAGTGTAAATATAGCCGGGTATTAAATATAGCCGTAGAATATATTAGTGCTATTTATATTTTTATAGCATTAATATTAGCTAAGTAATAAAGTTGCGCACGAACGTTTTTTATAAAGAAAAAAGATATTAAATATAGCCGGGTGTTAAATATTGTTATAAAATATATTATAGCTAATAAAAAAAAATAATAGGTTATATATAATAATCTTTATTGTTTAAAACAGTTTAAATAGCTATAGTTTGCTATTAGTAAAAGTAAACAAATAAAAAGGCTTATGTCTTAATTAATTGTTAAAAGGTTTTTTTATATATTTAGTAATTCTAGTTGTATGCTAAATATATGCTTAGATTAAATACTAGAGATAAAGAAAATAACTATAGCTAGCTAAATATATAAGAGAATATATACTTAATTTTTTTTTATAACATAAGTGTAAGTTGCAACTATTATAATCTGGCAGCTATTAGCCACCAGCGGCCACTAGCCGCTGCATAAAAGTGGCCGCTAGCTAACTAATTAGATTATATAATAATAATTATAGCATGTTTTTTAGTCTAGCAATTACCTCGCTCTTATTTGTTTTAATTAGCTTTAGCACGGCTAATAAGTTTTTTACCTATTAGTTTATAACATTATATAATTTTAAACTATAGCTATTTAAATAATAAATATAATAAGCTATATTAAAGGCTTATTTTAGCTTGCTTAAAATTAAAAGTAAACTTAGCTAGTTATAACTATAAATAATTTAAAAGTATATAAAGTATAGCTTAATAATTTAGCTAAACAAATCTAAAAAGTTTAAAAAGTTTATAGTAGCTATTTAAAAATATAAAAATATTTTTTAAAGTTAACTTTAAAAAGCTAATAAAATAAACATAAGCTAAGCTTTTTATATTTTATTTTTTTGCTTTTTTTAGTTAAACTTAATTAAATAAAAACTTAGTATATAATAAATAAAGTATAATAAAAGCTTTAAAAAGCTTTATATTAAAAACAAGGTTATAGTATTATAATATTTAAAAGGTTAGTAATAATAATAATAATGATAAAAAAAAAGGTAATACTATAAAAGAATATTAGCAGTATATATATATAGTAATATAGTGCATAAAGTGCAAGTATATAATCTACACTATTGCATCCTAACACTTTGTTAGCTTTTTAATAAGCTTTAAAATTTATTTTACTTAAGTTTTTGCTTACAACTAAAATATAAAATAGCTGCGCTATAAAAAAGCTAAGTAAATTATCTAATAATAATAATAATAATAATATTATTATTATTATTATTATTATTATTATTATTATTATTATTATTATTATTATTATTATTATTATTATTATTATTATTATTATTATTATAATGCTAATAAACTTATAACCTTTACTTTAACACCTTTTTATAGTTGTTGTAATAGTACTAAACTGTCCTGTACCTAGATTGTATGCTTTTTTACTAAGAAGCGTGCCACTCGCGTCTTAGCCAAGACTTTATCTAGATAATCTGGTGCAATTGCGGCTATTTTAATTCTTGCTACCAAGGAAGGCTTCTTTACTTTTAACCATCTCTCCTAGCAATTATTTTCTTATATTACTTTTTTTGATTTTATATATTAGCTTTAACCGTATATAGTAGTCCCCCCACTTAGACCGGCGCTAGTTTTAATTCTAACTAAATCTATATAAGAAGTGGAGCAGGTCATGTAGCCAAGCCATATCACCAGCCATATTACTAGCTATACTCTTTACTAGCCATACCTACGGTACTATTACCTACCTCTATTGCACCTAACTTATAGTAGGCCTGCATAGCCTTGTGGTATGGACTTTTAAAAAAATTTTAAACAAACTTTTAAATATGCTTTTCTGTATGCGAGGCTATACGCAGGCCTATACGCATGGCTATACGCAGACCTGTACGCAAGTAGGTTTAAAGGTCTATATATTAGGCTGTACGCAAGCCTAAGGTAGTAGGTAGTGTTGGGATCCAAATCATACCACTGTGCCAAAAGGCATGAGAGCTGGCTGGTTGCCAACTCGTACGCATAACGTGCACTATGTAGGGGCGGGCCCATAAGGAACCTAACAGGTAGTGTGGCTTATAATTGGCTACATAGCCTGTAGCAGTTGCAATAGAATTTTAAATCCCTGCGCTTGCTCTACTTTCTATACAAATTTGGTTAGAATTAGAACTAGCGCCGGTCCAAGTGGGGGGATTACTATATACGGTTTAAGCTGATATATAAAATCAGAAAAAGTGATATACGAAAATAATTGCTGCATCTCTCTAGACTATCTCTCCACAGGATCCCTGTAACTACATTAACGTTTTTCCTTTAATGAATATCAACCCTTGGTAGGACCCTTGTACTCTTATAGCATACAACATCGACATCATGCACGTGAAGATACTTAAGTGATTCGCATATAACTAGTTTAAATCCTGTATTTCATAGGTACCGTACGTAAGTAGTAGGAAATAAGGCCAGAGGCTGTGCCTATGTGAATATCTTATGGATGTAATAGATATAAATTAGACCATTACTAACCTTATTAGTTACCTAGGTAGCTAGTTTGGGTCTGCGCCCATAGACGTAGAGCATGCGGTACGACCCCCCATCCCTGGTCAGTTCTTCCTCAAGCCGCTCAATGAGCCTATCCGTGACGGACTCCTCTATGATTGCGTTGAAGCCTTGTTTAATCGAAACTCAGTTAACCGACCACCGTGTGAGCAGCCCTCAGGAAAGGAGAGTGGGCTGAAATACGGAAAAGGGGAATAATACTTACGCTTTGCTGCCCCAAGCAGCCCCTCCCAGGATTGCAGTGTCACGTCAATACTCCTCTGAGCGATCACAGGGTCCTTGCAGCGAGGACCTAAATCGACCTCGAAGGATTCTTCCCGTACCTCGTCCAAGCCTTCGTTTACTAGCCAGCCTGCCAGGCCCTGAGTGTAATCATCGAAACCGCAAACGGCCTTGAACACTGCGCGTTTGAGCTTAAAAGCGTCTTGCATCGCTTGACCGCTTGATGATGGCTCCGATACGTCCAGTTCCCCAATCTGGATCCAGCCTCCCGGCGCGACGAGCTTGGCAAGGTGGGTGACGGCCTTCTGTGGCGTGACGACCCGACCGACACCTAGCAGGGCCAGGCGCTGGTGAACGAGGTCGTATTGCCCGTGCATCTCCGCTGGCCATGGCTCCGAAATGTTGTGGACGTTGTAGGTTGTATGTTCCGGGTGCGATTTGGGGAAGAAGTCCCGCATTATGTCAAACCCCGATAAGGTGAACGGCGGGGTGAGCTGCCTCTCAATGGAACGGAGGAAAAGGCCTGCATACGAGCACCCTTGTCAGCTTGCCTCAAGGACTTATTGACGTGACATTACTGTTTCCTACCGTCTGCAGTTGCTGAATCTAAGACTTGGAGACCGGGCTTAGTCACATCAATGGGTGCAAATACCCTCTTGTTGTTCATAGCATAGGCGAAAACCGAGTCTTGGTCTGTCAAGCGCTGCACCTCCTTGAGTGGCTCTGGTAGAATGTATTCGTGGTCCGTCATGGTAACGATGTTGTCGATTTGATGGGAAACTGCGCTGACAGAAGGACTCAGAGAGATATCAACTACTTATGCTAACTCTTTCAATCAGCTTGACACCTAGGACTGGTCCACTGGATCTCTGGAGAGTTTTTTTAGCCTTTATCATTTAATGCGATGGTAAGGCGCTTTTATCTTAATAATTTTGAAATACAACAGTCATCGTAGCCTCCGTACCGGTAGCCGATAGAGCGAGCCTCTCTGCCCCCCAAATAGTTAGCCTCCAAGCCATCCACGTCCTCCTTTCCTTTCCTTTCTGCCATCCCCGCCCATCTATCTTGATGGAGGTTCGAAACACTTACTGTCAAGTCACCATTGCTAGGATGTTTGAAGCCAACATATGTAAGAGAAGTACAGCACAGTTCATGTTGTTATACAGTCTATGGATTAGGTCTACAACACTATTACTGTGAGCCTGTGGCTTCCTATGAGGGTGGTTCAGCTCTTACGATTGTGTGTATTTTTAACCCGGGACCCGAGCGCTGGTAGTATTTTCCCATTATCCTCTCAGCCCATTCTCTCACGTTTGTTCTTTCGTACAACCTAGTCTTAGATATATCCCGATTTGCAGAATTTCCATCGTCAATGAAAGGTTCTCATAGGCTTCGCCGTGCTCGATTTCTTCCCTAAAAAGGCCCTGTGATTGTTTCCCATCATCTGGAATCCTCTCTGTCGCTCACAATGGGTGCACAAGCGCCTCCTAGCATCCCACCAGGCACTGACTTGTGGAAGACCCCGGCAGGCAAGCCGCCTCCCGGTGTAGTGCCAAATTTCGTCGATCCCGTTACAAACAAAAATATCCCACAGGTTACACTATCCATACTCGTGATTATCGCGACGATGTTCGTCGCCTTGAGGGTTTTTGTTCAATTCTACCTGGCAAAGCATAAATGGGGCTGGGATGATGGTAAGTGGGCGCAACGCAAATATAGGTGTTCTGAACTAACTCATGTGTACCAGCGACTCTCCTCGTTGCACTGGTTAATCAACCCCGTTGTACTCGATGACACGAAACCCACTGACCATTACGATAGCCACTTCAAATCACATACTCTGGCATCATCATCTGGCGTGAGTACCGCCCTCTGATATAGAGAAAAATACCGCTAAAATGAATGCTAGTTAGCGAGGTTGGGTATATAGCCCGACACGTCTGGGATGTGCCGCTTGCGGTTCCGTTGCTGGAGCTACCTTACGTAGGTGTATCATACCATGTCGGGAGCTGCCTCATGTTTAAACTAACGCTGCCCTGGCCAGTGGACGCGCTTCATCAACTCTTTCCCCCAGCCAATCACTGGCTTGGTCAAACTCGCTCTGTTGTTTTTCTATCTTCGTCTTTTTGGTCCGGACCGCGTGGCAAGAATACTGACAATCTGCGGAATCGTATTCGTGTCAATTGTGTATTTTGCATTTACACTTACCTTTGCCTTGCTTCCGTCGGTCAATAACCCGGTCGTGATCAAATTGTGGATTGTTCAGGCTGCCGTCAATGTGGTGACGGATATCTTCCTTTTTTGCCTCCCTGTCTCTACTATCATCAAGTTACAGATGTCTCGAAACCGTAGGCTGGCCATCCTTGCCATATTTTCTACCGGACTTGCGTAAGTAACCATGAGATCACAAGAAGGGATCCCTTCGCCGCGGCCGCAAGAGAAAAGAATTTTAAGTAAACCAGAATGATCGTTAACACTTCACAGGGCTGTTCTGCTGAGTTCACTAACTCTTTACTGGCGCCATAATACGCCCAGAGGCATTGAGTTTGACCAAACATGGTCTGCTGCGACGATATTCACGGTCTCGTGTGTTCTACCCCCATTGCCCCCGTAAGTCATGCCGAGATGGTATCTAATTCAGTGTACAGACTGGCTGAGATTGACATCGGTATTATTTGTGCTTGCATGCTACTTCTAGCACCAGTGTTACCAAAGATTGGCCTGATTACGAAAAATTGGACTGGTTATATTCGTTCTAGGGCCCACCTGCTCGGCCGCAGTACCAACAAACGTTCTAATGACCAGTCCAACGGCCCATATGAATTTGACTCAGGAGTTGACAGTGCCCCTGTGGGCACCGGTTATTTAGAGCTGGATGAAAGGAGCCAGAAGGTCACGCAGAACAACACCAGGAAACATTGGTTTGACCGATCTATAGTAGGGGTGAGCACAGTGGGTAGCCAGCCGACCCTCAATGACGACCACGATCGAAGAGGCTTAGTGTAAGACGTCTATTAGGGACAGCAAAGACCTTAAGGGGTAAGAGTGTCAGGCTTCGGAGCGTGTAGTATTGAATCTGGATACACTACATACTACGCGGCCTACAGCCGCTCATATGTAATATAACCATCACCTAATGAGACCTAGTAATAGCAGGCACTTCAATAGGGGTAAATAGAATTGAATTCTCCGAAAATCTGCGATGACTCCGCCATGCCGTTAGGCTCCTGAAGCTATCTACATGTAAGGAAAACAAAGAATAAATACTGTGCCCCCTGGTGGCTAGGTCCACCCTGTACACTAATAGCAACGATAAGGATAACAGTCTTGGCATCCGCCTACGGACTCAGTATACCATAATTCCCATGCAGATGACTGCTGAGGTTTAGTAGAAGTCTAACTTAGTTGATCAACATTACCTAATAGTGAGGGCAATAAATTGTAGAAAGGTATTTGCTAGATGAGTGAGCAATACAAAGGAAGTGACATGCTGTCAAAGTGATGTGAGCGGCATACCCTCAAGTGTGGCGCTATCGGTTGATCAGGGGGTCTGGACGTGCGGTAAATGCACTAAACATAGATGCGGCATGACAAGAGAGAACCCATTTGTGTGTAACAGAGATGAGCGGAAGGTTTCCGCTAATACCATCAAGAAGCAATGCGTAGAATGTTACACCCCGAGGACATGAGTCACGGCTTGTTACCAGGGCCCTATGTAGCAGTCGAGCAGGGATAGTGTGACCTTCCCTATCTACAGGTTCCTGTAGAGTCACTTTGCTATACGTGCTCCATCCAGGCGTCCATGTCCCCGGGAAACAGTGAAAAGCAAGGAAGCCTGACAGAGAGATTACAAAGGAAGGATGATGCTAGGTCTTGTTGCGCAGTGTTACAGTGCCTTGCAGGGTTGCAATTTGATTGGGACGCTTGTAGGTACGGCAGGCTATGACGTTGGAAGCGGCTAAAGAAATGCTACGGGACAGGATATCATTCTTAGTTGCCGCCGCAAATTAGCAAGATGGCGGATCGCGGACAAGATTCTTCAAATGGAAGGGCGCAGTAGAAATCCAAATATTGTCAGATTGGTGCATTTCTTGACAGACATGAGAGCGGTGTAGAGGCATTGAAAAGGACTGCTTACTTTAGGTGCCTTAGACTAGAATGTTTTAGGAACATGTAGGCTACGGCCTCTGCCAGCCATTGTCAGATAAACTGGGTGATCTTGCTGTTGTCAGATTGGTGGACATAAAAGCTGCGTGGAAGCCCTCGAAAGGATTGCCAAGGTGGCTGGCCAGGTAACTAAGGGTTACCCCACCCCAGTTGAGGGGGAGGGGGGTCCCCTTAGGATTTAAAATTTTTTACTGCACTTAGTTTAAAGCTTTAAAATATTTATATAAAGGTTTTAATATAATGCATCCCACAGGTTAATTGCACACTTTTTTTCTTATATAAAAAACGTTTTTGCATAACTTTATAACATGGCTAATATTAATGTTAAAATAATATAAATAATACTTTTAAATTTAACGTATCTCACGGCTATATTTGCCACCCGGCCATATTTGCCACTTTTTTTTCCTATATAAAAAACGTTTGTGCACAACATTATAACTTGACCAATACTAATGCTATGACAATATAAATAGTACTAGTCGATTCTTAGCTAAATAACAAGTCTAAATATGATTTTTTTTATATTTATAGTATTTTTATTTAGTAGGTTATTAAAGTAGTAAATAAATAAGAATTATTAAAAAGATGTTTATAAAAAGGTTTGTGCATAAATTTATAACTTTATTAATTTTAGTTATATAATAATAAAAATATAATTATTAGATTTTTTTTAAAATAAAAAATTTAATAATATTTTTTTAATTTTAATTACTTAAATATTAAACTAGTTATATAGTATTATAGTATTTATACTATAATATAATCTTTGCTTAGCGTATTGCTTAATAACTTGCTAAATAAAAATATTATAAATATAGAAAAATTATATTTAAACTTGTTATTTAGTTAAGAATTTACTAGTACTATTTATATTATTATAGCATTAGTATTAGCTAAGTTATAATATTACGCACGGACGTTTTTTATATTAAAAAAAAAAGTGGCAAATATAGCTGTAGGATACGTTATATAATAATATATTTATAAACTTTTTAATTTAACTTTTTTAAATAAAACCTTTTTTTATAAAAGTTTAGCTATTTTATTATTTTTTATATAGCTAGCTTTTAAATTATTATAATATTAATATATTAGCTATTTAACTAGTGCTATTTAAGCTAAAATAATTAGTTTTTTTTTAAAATATAATACTTTTTAATTATTAATATAATATTTTAATATATTTTAACTTATTAGTATATATTTTTTATTAATTTAATAAATATTAAGTTTTTAATTTATAATTTTTTAATTATTTTATAAAATTGCTTTAATATATTTAATTTAAATATTATTTTATTTTAAGCTAACTTTTTTATTATAAAATATAAAATATATTAGTTATAAATAATATTTTTAATATTTTTTTATTTTTTAAAAATATATTTTTTAACTTTTTAATAATATATTTTATTAAGTAAATTATTGTTATAATTTTTATTATATATAGTAAATAAGTTAAGCATATATATTTATATTTTTTTTTAAGAGTTTTTTATAATTATATACTAAAAATTTAAAATTAAATTAGCATATAATTTTGCTATTTAATATATTTTATAGGTTAATTGCATACCTAGGTTAATTGCACACTTTTTTTAACCTTTATATAAACAATTTTTTATAACTTAATTATATAACAAAAAATTAATTAAAACTATTTAAAATCTAATTTACTAGACGTTTTTTGCTTATTTTAATATGTTTGCATATTATAGCCAGGCTTGCTATATATTTTATAGCGTTGCGCGCAAGTTTTTTGCCTTTTTATATAATTACTACTTGTATGCTTTTTTGCTATTTTTTGCGTAGCAGCTGCTTTAGCAGCTTATAACTTTTTTATATTTTATATATAAAGTGATTTTTTATTTTATAATTTTATTTTTTTTATATAGCAACGTTAACTAAATTAATTATTTGCTATATAAAAAGTTGCAACCTTTTTTTTTAATAAAGCTAAATAATATATAATAGCTGTTATGCTATATATAATTTGCTATATATTTTTAATAATATATATTAGCAAGCTATTTTAATATTATATAATAAAATATTTAATAAATATAAACTAAAATATTATATTTTATATATTGTTTAAAGTAATAAATTGCTAAGGTAAAAGCAAGCTATTAAATAAAGCTTTAATTATAAAAGTAGTTAAATAAAAATTTAGCTAAGCAATAATATATTTTAAGTTATATAGCACTAATTTTACTTTTTAAAAACTTTTTTATATATTAGCTTTTATTATTAACACGTTAAATATATTAAAAAATATAAGTAAAAAATCTTTTTTTAATATATATATAATATATGCTTATATTAAGTGTTTAATTTTTTTTTTATATAACTGTTTTAAAAAGCTAAAATAGCTAATATTTAAAAGCTAAAGCTTATATAATAAATATGCTAGCATATAAAGTGTAATAATATTATTATTTTTGTAATACTTTTTAAATTTATATAAATAGTAGCTTTTATAGCTATTAAAAATTAAAAGTTAGTATATATTTTTTATATAACTACTTATATATTAATTAAAATATTAAACTTAATTAATACTTTGCTTATTTATTGTTTAGCTATTTTTTATAGTTATAATAATTTAACTATTAAGCAATAAAGTGCTTTTATATTAAAATAATAAATAGTTTTTTTTTGCAATAATAATATATAGTAAAATAATATAGCTATATAATAAAATAGCTTAAATAATTATAGCTTATTTATAATTACTTTGCTATATTACTTTTAAGTTTTTTATATAATTAAATATAGTTATAACTATTTTAAATAAAATTTGCTTATAATAAATTTAGTCTTATTAAAATTATATATATATTTTTTTTTAAACTTTATATTTTATTATTATATTTTATATAAAAACAAATTACTTATAATATTTAAATAAATTTTTATATAAAATATACTAGTAATTAATTTAGTAATTAAAATATATTATAAGAGCTAGTTATTATTATATAAAAAAAAAAGTTTAGTTTTTGCTAACATATTTTTTATTATATAACTTTAGCAATTAGTTAGCTATATTTTTAATACTACTATGCTAAAGTAAAAATAATTATATAATAAGGTTAAGTATATATTATATAATAGCTTGCTTTTTAAATTTAATAAGTTTTTGCTTTTTAAGGTTGCTATTATATATAGTTATATAGCTACGTTTTTAGTTTGCTAAAGTTGTTAATAATATATTATAAATTTTAGCCGCACGTTAAACGCTTAGTTTTAAGTTTATATAAAAGGCTTAAAGTATAAAAATAATATTAAACTTCTTTTAAAAGCTTACTATAATATGCAATAAAAATATAATAGGTTAAAAATTGTTTATATAAAGGTTAAAAAAGGTGTGCAATTAACCTATAAAATATATTATGTTTTTATTATAAAATATTTTTTAAAATATAGTTTTAATAATATTATTTAAGCAGTTTAAATATTTTATATTAATATTTCTTCGTTTTTATTTTTTAGTTTTTATTATTATATTTTAATAATTTAAAAAATTTTTAATAATTTATTAAATAGCTAAAGTTTTTATTAAAATATAAAAATTATATTTTTATATTTTATTTTTTTATTATATAATTAAGCTCTTATAATAGTTTATTTATTAAATTTAAAATGTTAAAATAATATTTAATATTAAAATTAAACTAAGCTAGTTTATATATTTAATATATTAACTTTTTTTAAAAATTATATATTAATAAATTAATAATTTTTTATAATATTATATAATTTATTTATATTTTAAAATATTAGGGCTAATATTTATTCCTTTAACTATTATTAAAAATTTTTATATTTATTAGTTTATATAACTAATTAATATATTATTAGTTAATATTATTTTTTATATAGTTAAAATAAAACATTTAAAATAGTTTTTATTAATATATTTATTTTTTATTTTAATTAAATGTTTATTATTTTAATA
>Ga0247782_1000589_pt1 | contig 15187 bp, 9 predicted proteins | sample UWRJL019104C5_FD_179928 | JGI IMG/M metagenome (GOLD analysis project Ga0247782, IMG submission 179928) | Plant litter microbial communities from Arlington Agricultural Research Station in Wisconsin, United States - UWRJ-L019-104C-5 | ecosystem: Environmental > Terrestrial > Plant litter >...
GGAGGGATTAAAAAAATCTTTTGATTCTTATACGTGCATAGGTCCTCGGAATAGTCGCCGACTCTAGACTGGGTATATGACTAAGGTATGTATACAGATGTATACATAGGTAAGTATGATGTTATGTATGCTGTGCAACGGTCCATGTGAAAGAAAAAAGAAAAACGGGGTGTCGGTTATAGGTTAGTCCCTTAATCTCGGTTCCAAGGCAGAGGTAAAGGGCGTTGTTACCTCCCGTACTGTGAAGTTACACGTAATTCTACCGACTCCCTTACCAACCGTAATATTAGGTATGTATTTCCTCTTCAGGTTATCTAGGCATGTATGTATGTCGGTCGTACCTATAAATCTTCTCTATTATCCATTCAAATCAGCAGAACAAGAAATACCGAGCTGAAGCTGACCAAGGCCATTACATACTATGTAGAGCAAGAAGGCGGCGAGAGAAGAGGGGGAAGTGGATTGAATTTGATTTGACATTTTGAGTACATACATGTATGTACGAAATCAAATGGCTGTGGAGACCTTTTTCCAACGTCACTTCAGGGATGTCCTGTTTCACTATTTTTCGAGACTATCATTCTTCCGCCCTATTATCCGTGATGATCGACATCCTTATTTAGCTCCAACGGACTAAAAAGGGCGAGCAAAGAGTTAAACTGTAGTTGTCCTAGTACGTATGGAACTCCGTATCAGTAGTGGCTCAAGTACTAAGCTGTGACAGGTAGGGATGGTGTGCATCAAAAACACATTAGGTACTAACTCAGCTTTTTGCTGCTTTGTACGGAGTATGCTCTATGTATTGCTGAGGTAGTATTTTAATGCACGTGGCATTGATCACATGACAAAAAACCGTTTCTTTTGCAGAAATCCATCGTGCGGCACTGTACACACTGTGGATGCAGAGTAAAAGCGCGGAGACTGATAAGGTTAGGCATTTGCACCTATCAGAGAACTGGAATATTAAAGCAAAGTGTAAACATTGAGCTTTGATTGGCCGTGTTGCTTTGATGTCCCACATGAAACACACAATGTGTTGCCAAATTTTTTGCTTTCTGTAAGTAAACTCTGGATTTCCATATTTCTAGAGAGGTTTAAGGCGAAGGAGGTAGGTAGGCGTTACCTACATCGTATACAGTTATTCTTGAATTTGGGGTTTTCTATCCCTGGGAGGTGTAGGTGCCTAGCACGGTGTGCTAGTACCAGCATACGTACATGAAGGTATACTTTGTGGCTTGCATTAGACATAAAATTATAAGTCATTAACAAATCCAAGTACCTACATAGGTACGTCTACAGTCGCATCCGGAGGCGTTCACCTCGTGCTTAACCGAATTGTTCGATATCCCAGCGACCACGTTGCCGAATACCTGACATGGATACGTTTAACTACTTTAAGTATATCTTCGTTCTAGCGTCAATGCGCTCGCTCGCTTGCCAAGTAACCTACATACAGGAAGCGCCACTGAGTTGCGCCGCTTTTTTCTTCCCGTTCGTTCGGTAGTTGAACCGTTTGACATGTGGGCGGTTTCCCACGGCCTTGGGACCCTTTAAGGTCGCCTTTAAATACAATCCAAACGGCTTCAAAAGATGGTGACGACTCTCTTCAACAAGCATCACTCAAACCACCCCCTGACTCTGTACACATATGTATGCAGAGCAAGTAGGTTTGGAGACAGGGGTCATTTGCACATCAGTTTTCTTGTACCCTAGTACTAGGGCTAGGGTGCGCTGTATGCATGCTTAATTCTAATAAATTCAAACTGAGGTGTCCGATTTCCTTGCCCTAATAAATTGTCTTAAAGGGCGAGTGGAAGGAATAGTCTATAGGGCGCGCATATCTGGTGTAAGTGGGAAAGTATAATTTTGTATTCTCAATACATAGGGCAGTCCAAGTTGCTTACGCAACAGCGAAGGACGATGGTTTGTGCAACTACAGTCCTACAACTAATTGCCTTCCTACCGCGTCAATAGCGGGGCAGCCGTTGAGGACATGCTTCGTACTTTGTCTGTGTCTTATGTAAGTAAGTAGGTGTGAGAGAGGTACAATCTGCATGCGTCTCGCGTTATCAACTAAAATTCTTGGTCCGAACAGCGGCACAGCCGGGTAAGAGGGCCGCACAAGTGCCTAGGTTAGTGCCGTTAGAACTGCCCCTTTTCCAAGCTAGACTAGACTAACTAGACTAATGCGCAAACGTTGTGGCCAACTGCTCAATCCAGGGTTAGTCCCAACACTAATAGAAAAGAAGTTACTTACTACTATGCATCCATGAAAAGTACCTGACCGACTTTGGACCCCCTGTTCTTACTTGCATATCTTAAGGGGGCTAAAAGATGTCCTATGCCAGATACGGAACTCTTTAAGAGGGTTAAATTATCCACTTTCTATTGACAGCAAGGTTAAGTGAGAAAGTATTACACCTACTACATATGTAGGTTGAGTAGGTATTAGGGGGGGGGAACACTTCATCAGCCTTTGCCCTAATTGAGAAACTATGATTCTCTTTACCCCTCTCTTTGCTTTTTTCTCTTTCACACGTGCTGTATAGAGTAGGTGGTATTAGGATTTCTAATAATAGGGAATATGCTGTACTGGATCTCACAGAACAGGCTGTTGTTGTTGGAACTGGATAATTCCGAGGCTTATGTTTGCTGTAAGAGTGTAAGAGTTGTAAATAGAAACATTCTTCGCATCTTGCTACGACCCATCCGTCTTACATGAGATTAGCACGGCATGGAGACCCATTGTGAATTATGTTCAAGTTTTACTGTTTTTGTATTGCTGTTATACTTTCTAGCCTATTGTAGGTATTTTATCCAAGATAGCTATACTTAGTATTCTAATGTGATCGTTCAATTTTATCGAGAGAAAAGGTCTTCTTCTCACAATGTAATTGGCGTGGCGTACTTGGCTAGGAAGGGATCGCTGAGCAGCTTCGGTAGGGACTTGGTCTCCACACCGATGATGAGCTCGATGCCGCCGCCGGGCAGGGCAGGCAGGACGAGGGAACCGCCGTTGATAACGCCGATGTCTGGGCAGCGGAGGGCCTCGATCTTGCCGCCGAGCGTCTTGCCCCAGTCCAGGCCGTAGATGCCGAGGTTGTACCAGGACGTCTGCACGCAGTTGTGGCCGGGCACGTCGGTGAAGGCCGTGGCCACGATGCGGTTGACGTCCTCGGCGCTCTCGAACAGCGTGCTGATGTCGTCAACGTACTGGTCCGTAAGCTTGAGGACGGCCTTGCGGATCGCGATGGCTGGGTCCGCCAGGCTCTCCCGCGAGAGCATCTTGCGTATCGACATGGTGGGCGCCACCCAGCCGAGCCAGTTACCCAGCGTGCGCGAGTGGACAGGGGGGTCGGTGCGTGACCGTCCATCTACGGCAATGTTGAAGATGGATATCGGGTCGTTCTCGAGCTCCTCCACGGAGAACTGCGCGTTCATGACAGAGCGCCACATCAGCGCGGAGAGGGCATCGTTGGTGGAGATCCATGTCTGGTCGGATGGCTCCGAAGCGTTGGATGGGGCTGCGTCAGCCTTGAGAGCAGCCAGCTGCTCCGCGTTCAGCCGGAAAACTTGGCCGACGTGGTCACGCGAGAGAATCTTGGGTGGGTTGCCCGGCGGGGTGAAAGGCAATACAAGGACCTCGGGATGGTCCTCAGCCTTTCCAGGGTTGCGGCCCGAAGGCTTGATGTGCTTCTCTCTATCCGTAAAAAACTCATCAGGGATCTCATTTCGGGGGCCGCTCTCGCCTTGTAACCGGCGGCACTCCTCTGCCCATGTCTCGAGGTAGGTGTAGTAAGCTGTAGCATCTCCGAAGACGTGGTGGAAGGCACCGGTTAGCAGCAAGCCTCCGGGGATAAAGTTGGCCTGGAAGTCTACAACTGGGATCCTCTCTTCGGGAGAAGGCCAGGTGAATTTCCTCCACAGAAGGTCGCTGGGGAACGCTGCTGTGGGGAAGGTCTTTGCCTTAAGGTCGGCATAAGTATAAGGGAAGGCCCCTGCAGCTCTGAGATCTTTCTTGATAATGGTCTCGTAGTCAGTGTACTTTTGTAGTTTTAAGACGCCGGCCTGCTTCGATTCTGTGTCCGGGACGCCTTCGCAGGCGAGTGTAGGGATCCGTTCTTTGGCACCTTCAAGGCCTTTCTTGAGGATGTCAAATATCGCGTCCGCGTCGTAGGAGTCGCCCAGTTCGAAGGGAAATACCATTCGGATATAACCCTTTGGGCCGGCCTTCTCCAAGGGGATCAGGCTCGGGATCTTGCTCGCATACTCTGAAGGCATTTTGCTCCCTGTCTAAACGTAACCAACGATATATCAACAGCACAACGTGAAGGTTAACCTGACAGCTTTTATGTTGATCAGGAGAGGAGTATATAATCCAGAAGCAAGAGAGTTCAAACACGGACACGTTCAAAGCGATCTCGCTCTCTTATGAGCTTACCTCTGGCGATAGCAAAGAACTGCTATCGAACAGCTTACCCCGCCACCAACTGTTTTTATGCATGACTGGCGTTGGATGTAAGACCCCTGATTCCAATAATTTTGCCCATTTTTTCAGACATGTTGAGGGCTCACTAATGCGGGCACTGGGTTTATGCATGAAGCCCAACCATAGTTGGTTTCGACTAGGCTCAACGTTATGTGATCGTGCAGGGCTTCATTTATGGTGAGGCATCGCCTTATCATCAAGATAAAGACCTCCCGTAGTACCACGCCGTTGAGCAGGGTTTCTTCACTCTAAGCGTTATGAACAAGAAAAGGATCTCGCAAAGATCTATCATACTAAGATGCTTACTTACATACGATCGAGTGCGGTCGAAAAGAGTCTGCGTAGAACGGCAGTAGTTTCGTCAAGTTTGGCCCAGTCTATCCAGTCCTATTGAAGCAGGTGCTTAGCAGAGTTCTACATTAGGTCTGTTTCTTTTCTGTATAGGGTATGCAGCTAGCTTGTCTCTAGCAGAGGCGGTATTCTACTTTTGGTTTACTGCAGACGAAGAATGGCCCATGAGGGAGACAAGTTGCACGACGAGATCCTCTCATCTTGTCGATAGCCCTCTTGGTGAATCAATCGGTGTAAAGATGTGCGCTGGTGGTGCTGGCAGGGGATGTTCCAACAAGGTCCCCAGGTGGACAATCCGCGTCGAGACCACCTTGTCCGGCCCAGTGTTATACTAAGAAGCTATGAGGGGACCGTTCAACTCTTCTGCCTCCGATAAAAGGCGGTCTTAGCTCCGGTCTCAACACCGGTCACAGAATGCCTTGTCTACACTGTATATTAAGCTTTAGCGGTGGACCGCACCACTCCGCATTCCCCATCCTTTTATTCTCTACTTATGTAGGTAAGTAGTACGTGTGCTGGCAGGTAGCCAAAGTTTAGCAGGGCTTGGTTACGCGGACATGCCTTGTTTCACCCCTGGCCAGGTTGGAACTGTGATCATTATTACATAGTAATTTCGCTTGCACTCTTCTAGAATCAAATGTCCTGAGTGGACCCGGCCCCAATTCCGACCGTACCCCGACCCCCTGAATAGAGGGCAGTTCCGAACCTTCTTGTGTTTCCGAGCAAGGTATAAAAAACCTAGCACGTGTCTGAGACGAATTCTCTCACCATGCGTCCCTAGCAGTATGAGACCTTAGAGGCGACCTTGCGTATGTTGAAAGAGCCGGGCAATAGAGTGCGATCTTCGTAGAATGTTTTATAAAAGTCTCGACGAAGAGGAGCAGCGTTGCTTTCGGGCTCCATAAAAATTTCCGTTTATTTGCATTATACCTATCCGGGGTAGGCTCCGTGGGAGTTATCTTAATTAAGTCTTCACGGTAAAAGGTTTAGCGGTCGCAGTACGGCATACTGATTCATGTATCATTATTAAGCTTGTATAGGCTTAGTCAGATATTATTGTTATTAAATACAAATACAAAGTATCTTACCCCAAGATATGGTAACACTTTAGGTCGGATGGTGATTCCGTTTGAACCTCAAGGGGTAGGATCAATAATAGATAGTAATAGAGAATATTCTATTCCATAAACTTAAAGTGTGTTGATTGCATCCTCAATTCAAAGTTTTAAGGTATAGTCGCCGCGTGAAGTAATATGGACCTTCAAGAGCCTCAAGTCATGACATGATATGATATGCATTTATATCTACCCTTCGTACCATGGCGCTGGAAAGTTTACTGGCGGTTTCCCTCACGATACTGTGCTTGGCGATTGTATGATAGCATGGATAGATGTATAGCATCCCTTTTAGACTAGTAGATACGTCCTTATAATATACTTTACTTAGGGTACAGTAAAAGCCCACGTACTTACATTACGCAAACATGTTTAATAAATTGATATTAATGCAGTATAATGACTTCGAGCAGTGTCCTAGCGACATCGTTGAACCATCATATTGTATAAGTATGTATACAGCAGTGGGAATATCCGAGATGCTCGGCGATCAACGTTTTCCGTTCCTCAACGGCTTTATTCGGTAACGCTGGTACTGTGTAGGCTAGGAAGCCCATCGACCTGCCTTCCCTTGTCTCTGCTTTCCCTGTCCTTGTTGGGGACACACAAGGCTGTTTTGGGCCATCACAACATACTTCGTACCCGGCTGAGCATTGAAAAGGAGTTCGTCCGCTTTTGCTTATCGTGGAGCTAGCCAGCATGTCTCTTCTAAATGGGAAGGAGAACCCGCATGAGAAGGATTATTTGCGGATGGACACCAAGCCTTGGAGCGGGTCGCTACTATGCTGTTTCAGGCATAAGAGGACTGTACATGTGATTCTGCTATCAGATAGGTATTCTTTGCCCTTACTGAGTAAGTATAATAGTAGGTTAGGTACTTCTATGACACTCAAGTCTCATTCAGCTCTACGTAGTATGTATTACTATATGTAAGCTTTTGGTTGAGGCTCGCTTCCGGCGGCTCGTTTCCGTGTACTATCACCATATAGAGTAAGTCCTACCTTTATAGACAGCGTAGGGTTATACTCCTCGGCCTCTACTCAATGACCATCTATTGTGTTGCTATACACAAATGAGAGGCATGACCTTGTCCAATATGCCGTTCTATAGGGCTTCCACAACTGCGCCTACTGTGACTCGAAAGACTTATCATGAGCAGAAAAAAGTACCACTCCTTGGCCGCAGGCTCCTTTCCAACTTTTGATCCACTCCGTCGCAAGGCAAGCACATGGCAGGGACCCTGGTTCGCCTGGCTGGGCCTGGCGTGGGAGTTCGCAAATACCAGAACAAATCTGAATCCTGCGTCAATCTTTACGGTTTTAGTCCTCGCGTTCCACCTCGTGCTGACCCCATCGGAGTCTGGAGAGCTAGCAAGGAAAGGTCAAGCACTTTACTTGCCACTTGCCTTGGACCCATGTATGCGCGACAGTTTCCCTAAAGATCTTGAGGCAGATCTCTTCATGGACACTTGCATGGGTTCTTTCCATCTCATTTCGTCTGGTACGGCACAATCCCTTTGTGGGCCATTGAACGTGGAATATAAGCTATTCCTTCTTGCTCTCGCTTTTTTCGACTTCCCAACTGGCCGGTAATTCGTTGTGTCCGTCTGTTCCTCTGTTTTGTTTGTCTGCGTCTGTCCGTGGGTCTTGATGGGTGCCTTCGTTTCTGTAATTCGGTAATAGCAAAAGCAGTCCAACACCATCACTGTATCCAATGGAGGTCGACCCTATTGTTGTTATGGCCTTCGGGCCTCCGCCGCCTGGCATCGACCTGGCTGAGAAGCAGGAAACAGCCATTATCACGGTAGCCCTAGTCTCCGCGGTGTTTGCGACAATCGCCCTGGTTTTGAGGATATGGGCAAGAAACTTCCAGCGCTTCGGCATGATGGCTGACGATTACCTGATGATCATCGCTCTTGTAAGCCGACCTGGATTCCGAGAGAGCGCACGATCCGCTTACTGATTCTCTCGTCCTAGATCTTTACGTATGGCACACTCGTTATTACTATTCTTGGAGCAAAAGCGGGCGCTGGTCGACACGTTTGGGCTCTGCACCCACCAGACATTGCTAATATCTTCAAGGTGAGCGCACACATCGGCAGGATGTGCTTGAGGATCCCGTTGCTGATTCTCGACAGTTGCTATACTCGTACACTTTCGTCTACGCTGGCAGTGTTTCTTTTACCAAGTTATCCATTTTGTTATTCTACCGCCGCTTGTTTGAAAGGGGGTCGCTATGGTTCAAGATCCGGCTTGGCTTCGCGGCTTTCTTCACTATTGGGTACTTGCTCTCCATTTGGGGTGCCGCTGCAGCGCTATGTCAACCAACTCGGTACTTCTGGACGCAGTTCATCGGGGAGACGGGTACCTGTCTTGATATAAACGCGACATTTCTGAGCTTGACGGTCCTCAACTTGGTTGCCGATCTTCTTGTGTTGGTCGTTCCGATCCCCGAAATCCTGGCTCTTCAGATGAGTCCGAAGAAGAAGATTGGTGTCGTGGCAGTCATGGCATTGGGCGGACTGTAAGTCGATGTTTTTCTTCTAGTTGCACAAAGATGAGAGGGGCAACTAGGCTAATCGTCTCATAGTGTCTGTGTTGTGAGTGCTGTGCGCATCTGGGCTTTCTACGAGTTTACTGTTCAGCGAGACATCGTGTGGGTTCAGGCCGATGTGTTCCTGTTGTCGTCTGTCGAACCTGCCTTCGGTATCGTCTCGGCTTGTCTCCCCAGCTTACGGCCGCTCTACCGTCGTGCGCGTGCCAAGATCACAGGAAAGGAGACACACCTGAGCACGACAAACACATGGTACGCAAACTCCAAAGGCAGCCGCACCATTGGAAATAGCTACGTTCGATTCGGCGACGATCATTCGAAGTCGGACAACCATGATGATGTTGCTCTGACCAATATTGGAAAAGGGCCAAATTCGAACAGGCAGATCCCGCAGAACATCATCCTCGTGCAGTCCGAGATAACCCAGTCCACGAACCACTCCCAGCACCATAGCTCGATGGATTCGTTCTAAGCATACTGTTTCCCAAAAATAAAACGCGAAAAAGTTTTTGTACCATTATCTGAAAGGAAGAGAAAGGAAAGAGGGAGAAAAGCCCTCCTGAGTACTTCGAGTAATTCGACAGCGAAACGGTTGGCTCTTTATGGAGCTTTCATCACACAATGAGCACTTCGGTTGCTTTCACTGTACCTCTACGGCCTGATGAGTTGCCGTCATGTTGGAGACGAGGTACTACTTCACCGGGTAAAAAAAGACCCCGATGGTGGCCCAGACGCCGCTTTACTATGTATAAAACCGGCTTCACTTCTACGAGGCAACCTTTACATATTCCACTACATAGGAGCGATCCTAATGCCTGTCTTTTCCGCAAGATATCCCAAAAGTAGACATTTTACGAAGATAATAGAGACGAAAATATTCATTTAATTTTCCTACCATATCCCATTTTTAGGGTGATGAACAGCAGCCGTGGTGTACTGTCTTGACATTGTGATTCTCGGCCGGAAGTCAAGACTTTACGTACGAGTAAGGCATCAGAGACATTTCGCAGGCTAGGTGGCGGATATTTCTTGTTATCTAGGTAGGTATACTGCCCCCATTTCACAGTTCGATCACGATTATATCTGCTTGACACTGGTACAAAGTAGATAGCTCAGTAGAAAGTCGCAATCGCAGCGCTGTAAGCCATATTGAGCTTGACAGCGCAAAACGGTTACTATGTAAGCTACACAGAACCTTGAGTTTTATCTAAAACCAATGACAGCCCGATCCACATTTTTTAGCGTTTCCATCGAGCTCTAAATTCTGACATATTTACAGATCAAGTGGGAAAGGACTGTACATACATATTCCCAAGACCATGGCTCGAGGAGGAATGGAAGCCGCACGTAAGTAATCGAGGGCAGACGAGAAACTGGGTGCTCTTGCTCTATCAAAGCACTGTATGGGCTACCGTGACAGTTGCTAACAGTATCTTCTGTTCAAGTCCAAGCAAGCGTCTCCCGGCCGTACCAAGGAAAAGCAGGACAAATTTTTTAGTTTGATTAAAAAGCACTGTTTTCATATCCGGCAGTGACTATTTACCTTGCTCGATTCGATAAGGACCTAAGCTCGGGTACTATCCATAGTACTAAGTACACCGTTTAGGATGGCTAGCAAGCCGGGGCCCGCGGTCGCGCCATCAAGTTTACATGGACAATCTAATCTAGTTCGCCCGGAATTGCAAACCCGGAACCATGACAGCTAACTAGGACCACAGTTGGCCCTGCCATGGACCCGGCACTATGACGTGTAGTTCACCATCGAATGACATTGGCCAAACATTGGCAAACTGGAGCTCGAGCAATGCTTGTAAGCAAACCATCGCGTCTTAAAGAGGAGAAAAAGAAGAAAAAGAAGAAAAAGAATGTATTTTTCCTTTCCCCGTATTATCCTCAATTTTAGGTCCCATGGCTCGGGGTTTGGACAGAAAAGTAAGAACTTATTTTACCTACCCTAAGCTCCATACAGTAACGTCCGGCCACGCCAAACGCCTCATATACTTTTATTTTTCTTAGTTACAGTAATTAACGCTTCACTGCTATATGCCGTACATGTTACCAATCTACCGGTCGTTGATCTACTGTACTGATATTACTATAGTAGGTGTACCTTACTCATAGTAGTCTGACCCAGACTATGTACCGCGTAACCTATTCCACCTTGCCACGTTCCGAGAGCCTCCCAATCGAATCCGTTCGGCAATACCTCGCAGCCGGAATACGACAGTAATTATCAGCTAAGTGACAGGTAGGTACTTTATGAGGTTCATCGGTTCGCATTGATAGATATAATACCTGTTACATATATACCCAGTCAGGTCTTATCCATACACCTTGTAGATTGGGCATTCATTGCGGCTGAACCGACCCAAGAACTTTTAACGACCTACCCAGCCAGCCACCAATTCACGCAAAAGCCGGGTGTCCAGTTACTCCTATGAGAACGACGTCGTTTTTGCCGTACCCGTGACATGCGGCCCTGAAGAACCAGTTGCCGCACATACATATATACCAACCTACCGGTTGAATATGTTCAAGGTGGGGCTGCGGCACTCCTTCCGCCTCGAGATCCCAACTGGTATATATACTGTGCCATATGTAGGCTCAACTACTAAGTAATATACCTTGCTGTATTGCCTAACTGTTCATCTAACGGGCATGAACGCCGTGTCGGGAATATCAAGGAGTTAGCTAACCTAGCTCCGCTCAGAACCCCTGGCCGGCCGCTGTTATTGTTTAGGTTAGAATTTCTCTTTATGGACTAGGGAAGAAAACCTGCGTTTACAGATCAGGGTATTGGGATGGGACGGTAAGTTGTTGAATGTGCGGAAACGCCGCCGACATTATTATTGTGACATATTGATTAAGAGATGATTCCCGGATACTGGATATGTGACTCGTCAAGGATGAGTATATCAAAGGCTGTGATAACTACTCTTGAAAAAACAAACACATACGTAGGTAGCCCTTCACATGCCAACCGTATCAGGCTAGGTATGCCCCAACCTAATTCCCGAAGACAAATTTCTAGAACACCGGCAAATCCACCTTTGTCGTTCTAGTGTAAGATGTATGTGGGCCGGCGAACTATGTATCCTGATACCACACCCTCTACCTACACAGACACCTGCTAGATTAACTGTCTTTGATTTTTCGGTTCCCCTTTTCTGAGTTATAACACATGATATTTTGGCAGTTACCTATGCATAGCATATCACAGAGTTGAACACTCCTGTTAAGTTCAGTCTAGAAGCTGCCATAGACGTCGAGCGCTAGCACCACAAAAGGCTCTATACGGATGAAATTATATGGAAACATTGTATGAGTAACAGTAGCCTACAATCCCCAGACTCTAATGCAGTACATAAACACTGAAAACCGGCGTGCCGTTCGTCGCATATCATTCACAGGGCGTTACTGAGAGAGCACCACAAGTGCAAATACGAACTCTAATTAGTATCTACCCTCTTAGCTTTTAAGTACATGCTGTTTCCTCGATGTTTGTCTTTTCCCCAGGAAACTGCCGTCTAAACACAATACCTAGTATTAGTTGTGAAGACATGTTGATGTCGAGACTTCCTCAGTCCTCTACTCTTTGCGAGGCAGGAACGTGTAAATCTAGTTCAAGTGTATTATTAGTGCGTTTGACACGAACATTGGAACGTTGTGTTAAGATCATTAACGATGATTGTTAACTGACTTGTTTATTATACAATAGCACTCGGTTCTTGTTCAACCCAGCAAGCATCACTTTTAGGTCATTCCGACCATATTTTAAGTATCTATTTATCTATCCACCGGTCGCTTCCCATATGCCAGTTACTTTTCCAGTGAAGACCAAGAGTAAAGCTGAGAATGAGATGGCTGAATTGGCTGAACTTTACGGCGACATTATGTACCGCACACAAGAAGAATGCTTCGCGTTTTTTGAGCGCATGAAACCCATCGTAGAAAAAGGTAAGAAAGAGACTCACTATATCCGGTTTAATTTGGTTCATTGTTCATTTCCGGTGCCGTGTTGGTCCAACTAGGTACATATTTATGTTCTTCATGCCCTCTCTTTCGTCCCATTCGCCCTCGAATTTTTGCTCTGACACCTACTGATAAAATCGACAGTGGCTATTAAGTTAATCCCCCTAGACGTATTTTCATCGCGGCGGAAGCGCAAGACCTTCGGGAACCCCTTTACGATGATGCATATGGAGATCCAGTACATCGAAGTTGACCATCACGGGCGGATCGTTTAGAAGAGACGCCGCTTCTCGTCCAGCAGGTCCATCGCTAGCTAGGTCCCAGTGGTATGCCTGCACTTCAAGCCCGGCGTCACACAGGGCCAGGGCGGCAGCAATGATACAGGGAAATGGAGGTCCTTCAGGTTATCCATTCAGAAAAAGTTTGGTCCCCAATACGCCGTAACTTTGAGATGGGGTGAGCGCGGTGGGGTAAGAAAGACTCCTGATGGACTCATGATGCGGTTTTTGCCGCCTATCGTTTGGCTTCCGGAAGGCCTTGACGAAAGAGAGCGGCCGCGACCGTACCATGTCCTCGATACGGCCGCCCTTGGGCAATGGCACGAAGAGGAGTACTTGATTCCCTTTCGGGAGGACAAATTTTGCCATGCCTACGGGGTAGAGTATAAAGGTAGGCCATGTCATAATTCTTCTCAATATGGGTTTATTCGTTCTGGTCTGTAGGAGGCCTACAATCACGCACGAAGAGTCTGTCTACGACCTTGCCATCGACGAAGATTCTTATTTAGTCTCTGTAGAAGCTAATTACTTTTTTTTCTTATAGATAATACTCGTCCGAAAGCCGTAGTTGGAAATAGTTTATCCGCATTCGACGAAGCTGCGATCCGTTATATCTGGGCTTGTGACTCAGATATATCGGTTAGGGTATACCAAGAGCGACGCTTCAAATCCGTGGACTCACCAGAGGTTGTTCTAGCATCTGTTGAGGATTATTTCGTCTGAAAGGCAAAGGATGGTGGAGAAGGTTGTATTTGGACACTATCTTTGGTTACTACGAGTTGTAATAGTGTGGTATTCAAGGACATGAATCAAGTACGGTAGCGAACCAAGCTGTCCAGCTTGAAAATGCGGGATCGCTGTGGCTATCAAGTTCAATGACGCCTTGAAATAGGTAGCATTAGCAGGGTTTTATTAGTTAGCAAGACAGTCACATGAAATGTTATGTCTATGCGATAGGGTGTCGATGACTAAAACAGCTGCACACGATCCCCAAGGGATCGGTGATAAAAATAAATAAATTACAGCAATAGTCATTAAGCTTGGTGATCAAGTTTTCTGTCATGTCTGTTTTTCCTCGTCGCGTATTCTATGCTTTACATAGATATGTTCTTTCTCATTGATATAATAATCATCATCTTTCTCTTCTGCTAGGATACCACCGGAGTCCAACTATGCGTCAGCCAAAACATGGCATAATCAGGAACTCCCCTAGCTCCTCTTCTGGTTCGAAATACAGGACCTATCTAGGCTAGGGAACTTTATCTAAGCCTAATTTTCCTGACCGAACGCATATCCCCAAAGCAGCGGCTCCTTCGTTCTGTAGTAGACGGCAAAGCGAGTAGTGACACCCATGTGCTGCCGGCTAGTAATACCAGTGCGATGCACTAAAATCTCAAGAAAAGTTTTTATCGCCGAAGAACAATATGTAGACAAATGAACATATCATATATATATACTGCGGAAGCTATGTACACTTTGAACTTGAGACATCCATCATGGCTGCTTCAGAGAAGCTTGACGCGATCGAGCCATGATAATCATCTTCCTCTCCCTCGCAAGGGGCTAGAGAGCAACGGAATATGGGCCTTGACTTGTCATGATGCACCTTTTTAGAAGGAGGGCTTGGCGTTCTTGAGCAGCATCTCGAAGTAGGCCTGGTTCCACTCACCGGCCTCGGGCGATGGCTTGTAGGCATCGGGCTTGCCGCAGAAGGAGTCGTAGCGGGTGGCACCCTCGTCGCTGGTTCCGTCAGACTCACCGCCGGGCTTGCCCCAGACGAAGGCGTCGGCGAGCTCGAGGCCGGTGGAGCCGGACGGGCGGACACCGAAACCGGCACCGTTGACGTTGCACCAGTTGCCCCACTCCTCACGCAGGCCGGTGACAGCGTTGCGGCCGGTATCGACGATGGCGTGGTTGGGGTGGCCAGCCGTCTTCAGGGCGGCACCGAACTTGGTGACGTAAGTCTTCTCGTTCTGGCACGAGTTGTACTTGGCGTCTGAGGCGGTGGAGAACTCGCCGGGGCTCAGGTCCCTAAAGTTCCCTGTGGTTAGTACGATCCTCCATCTTGTTGTCTTCTCGTGGCGTGGATCGGGAAGCTTACCAGGCGTTCCAGCCAGCAATATTGGTGGCGAAGCCACGGACTTGCTTGGGGCTGCCGGCGTTCTTGTACACCTTGGCGAGTTGCTCTGCGCCGGGCTTCAGATTGGCGTCCCAGCCGAGCCAGCCACCGTGGCCAGCATCAACGTACATGACGACGTTGGGAAGGTTGAGGCTCTTCAGAGCATAGGCGACACCCTCCTCATAGGCGCTCTTGCTCTCCTGGCAGGTCGACAGGTCGGCGTTGGTGACCAGGTTGGGGAGCGAATCGGGCTCGATAATGAGAGCGAAGGCGGAGTTGGGGTTCGCCTTGATCTTGGCGACGATGGCTA
>Ga0247782_1000590_pt1 | contig 15169 bp, 2 predicted proteins | sample UWRJL019104C5_FD_179928 | JGI IMG/M metagenome (GOLD analysis project Ga0247782, IMG submission 179928) | Plant litter microbial communities from Arlington Agricultural Research Station in Wisconsin, United States - UWRJ-L019-104C-5 | ecosystem: Environmental > Terrestrial > Plant litter >...
TTTTTTTTTTTTTTTTTTTTTTTTTTTTTTTAAAAAATTATTTTTTTTTTTTTTTTTTTTTTTTTAATTAATATTTTTTTTTTTTTTTTTTTTTTTTTAGTTTTTTTTAGTGTTTAGTGTTCCTTAACACTTAAAGCACCTATTTTATATAAGCAGACTATTTTAGGTTACTTAAGCAGCTAGTTTTAAAAAAAGGCAGTGGTTTTTTTTTAAAGCTAATAAAAACGCTTTTTACAGTAAAGTATAACAAATAATTAGTTTAAAAACAAGTTCTATATATAATTGCTATAATAAGCATAGCGCTTTTTAATAATAATAATAAATTTTTATTATTTAAAATAGTATAAAAAAAGGCTTAGCTTTTTACTTAATAACTTAAAGTTGCACTTATAACTTAAAGTTATAAAAATTTTTGACTTGCTATTAATTAAAAAGCTTAGCTTAACTTTATTTTATTTAATTTTAACTTATTTACTTAATTTTAACACTTATAAAGTTATTTTTGCTTTAATTTATATATAAAATTAGCTTTTTAATACTTTTGCTATATTTAATAATTATATTATTTATATTTAAGCGTAAGCTTTAATATAAGCATACTATAATATTTTTATTAATAAGTTTAATGCTTAAGTATAATAAATATAATATTTTTATGCTACTAAAATTGCTAAACTTTATAGCATAATAAATGCTAGCAAAAGTAATAGTGCTAACTAAAAACCTTAGCTAGTACTACTAAATCTGCTTTTATTTATAAGCTTTTTTAACTTTAAAGTCTAGCTACTTTATTTTAAAAGTAAATTATATATTAATTAAGCTATAATAAGATTTTTAAAAGCTTAGTTTATATATATATATATATATATATATATATATATAGCTAACTTAATTTAAAAGTATAACTTATTATATATTTATTATTATTTAAAGCAAAATAAAATAGTTAGAACTTTTACAACATTATTACTATGCTTAAGCAACTATATAATAATTTAAATAAAATAGTTTAAATATTTTATGCTTTTTAAAGTATAAAAATAAAAAATAATAATGTAGTATAAATATTTTTTATAAAATAAAAGCAAAATATATAAAATATAAGTATTTATAATTAGCTAGACCTTTTTAAAATTTAAGCATTATATATAGCTATTTTGCTTAAGTTATAAACTAAAATTAATAATTGCAAAAGTATTTTTAATAAGTATAATAACTTTATATAGCTTATTTTATAACTAGCTACTTAATATAATCTTGTTTAAAATAAATATTATACTTTATATATAAATTATAATGTTAAGCTTAGTATAAGTGCTAATAAAATTAACATAGTTAAAATAAATAATGCTAAAAATGTTTTAAGTAGTTATATTAAAAAAATTATAAGCTTTTTTATGTTTAAAAGCTTTGTTACTACTAAACCTATGCTAAATAAGCAGTTTAAATGTTGTAAACATAATAAATGCTTTTGCTATAGTTTTAAAAAGAATTTTATATATAACTGTTTACTTTAACCTATAAGCAAGTAGTTATTATATAAAATATAAAGTATATAGTTAAATGTTTATTTTAAAAAATTAATTGCTTAAATAAAAAAAAAAAAAGTAAACAATATTTTATTAAAATATTATAAGTTTTTTTTATTGCTTTTAAAAAGTAAACAATAGGTTACTTTTTTAATTTAAAAGGTTAAAAAAGTAATACTTTATTTAAACAACTAATTACTTAAAATAAATAATAAAAAAGCTTATTAAATTTACTAATAACTTTTTAACTTTGTTAGAAAAGCTATATAAAAATTTAAAAAGGTTATTATAAAGTAATAGGCCTTTAGGCTTATATACTACTTTATATATAATGCTTTATTATATAAGCTTGCTTTAATAACAGCTATTTACTATTATATAGCTATTTATTATTGCTTAATTAAGTTATTGTTTAGCAAAATCTTACAAAAGTTTATATAGTAAAGCTTTTAGCCCTTACTTTTATACTTATAGTTTATACTTAGTTCTTTACTTAATAATTAACTAATATTTTTTATACTTATTATTTAGCCTTACTAAGCACTTGCTATAATAGCAAAATATAAAGTTTAAAAATATATATATATATATATAACTTTAATAAAATTATATTTATTATAAGCAAAATTTTATTTAAAATAGTTATAATTATATTTAATTATATAAAAAACTTAAAAATAGTATAGTAAAGCAATTATAAATAAGCTATAATTATTTAACCTATTTTATTATATAACTATATTATTTTATTATATATTAATATTATAAAGCAAAACTATTTATTATATTAATATAAAAGCATTTTATTGCTTAATAATTAAATTATTATAACTATAAAAATAGCTTAATAATATATAAATAAAATATTAATTAAGTTTAATAGTTTAATTAATATATAAGTAGTTATATAAAAAGTATATACTAACTTTTAATTTTTAATAGCTATAAAAGCTATTATTTATATAATTTTAAAACAAATTATAAAAACAATAATATTATTATATTTTATATGCTAGCATATTTATTATATAAACTTTAGCTTTTTAATATTAGCTATTTTAGCTTTTTAAAATAATTATATAAAAAGAAATTAAATACTTAATATAAGCATAGTTATATTATTATTAATAATAATTAAAAAAGCTAAAATAATAAAAATAATAAAATATTCAATAAAATAAGCAAGCAATAATATAAATAGCTTAATAAATTTATTATATAATATAATATTTATAAAATATATTTTAAAGCTTTTTAAAAAGTAATAAATAAGTTATATAAAATATTAGTACACTAAATATAAACATAAAATTTTAGTAAGTTTCTAATATAAAAGCTTTATTAATAAAATATAAAAAAATATTATAATTAAAGCAAAAAAATAAAACCTATTTTTATATAAAAATAAGCTAATAATAATTATTATAATAATTATTTTAATATTTTTTAAAGCAAAGGTAATAATAGCTTATAAGCTATTTAATATTAATATAATAATTATTTTTTACAAAAATATTTTAAAAATTTTAATAGAAGCAAATAAATACTTATAATTTATAAATTAAAAGTTATACTAAAAAAAAATAATATTAATATATATAACGTATCCTATAGCTATATTTGCTACCTGGCTATATTTGCCACTTTTTTTTCCTATATAAAAAATGTTTGTGCACAACATTATAACTTGGCCAATACTAATATTATAATAATATAAATAGTATTAGTTAATTTATAACTAAATAGCAAGTTTAAATATAATTTTTTTATATTTATAGTATTTTTATTTAATAAGTTATTAAAGTAGTAAATAAATAAGAATTATTAAAAAGATCTTAGCAAAAAAGTCCATGTATAAATTTATAACTTTATTAATTTTAGTTATACAATAATAAAAATATTATTATTAAATTTTTATTAAAATAAAAAATTTAGTAGTATTTTTTTAATTTAATTACTTAAATATTAAACCAAATATATAGTATTATAGTATTTGTACTATAATATATTCCCTGCTAAAAATTATATAATCCTTGCTTAGCGTATTACTTAATAACTTGCTAAATAAAAATATTTTAAATATTAAAAAATTATATTTAAACTTGTTACTTAGTTAAAAATTAACTAGTACTATTTATATTATTATAGCATTAGTATTAGCTAAGTTATAATGTTGCACATAAACATTTTTTATAAAAAAAAAAAAAGTAGCAAATATAGTTAGGTAGCAAATATAGCCGTAAAATACATTAAAAAAAATTTTAAATTATAAAAAATTAAAAATTTATATAAATAAAAAGCTTATTAAATATAAAAATATAAATTTAAATATATTTTACTTTATATAAACATTTAAAAAGCTTTATAAAAAAAGCTTATTATAAAAAATATAATTTTAAATTATAAATTATTTAATTTATATATTAAAATAAAATAATAATTTAATTTTTATTATTATTATTATATAATAGCTTTTTAATTAAATAAAACTTGCTATTAATATTATATAGCTTTTAAATATTTAAAAAAAAATTTATTTAACTTAAGTAACTATATTAACTATAATAAAAGCTAATAAGCTTAAAATAAGAGCTATAAAATAAGTATTAAAAAATATATTAAAATTATAAATATAATATAACTATATAAATTTTAAATAATAAATATTTAATATAATTAGCATATATAATAAATAATATATTAATATTAAAATAAATTTTCAGCTTTTTACTTTATTATAAATAACTTTATAAGCAAGCTAATAAATAACAAAAAAATATAAGCGCTTAAAAGCTAATAAAAGCGCTTTTATATTTATTTAGTATGAAAATAGCAAAATTAATATATAGTAAAAAAGCTGTTAATATAATAATAAAAATATTTTATTAATAATTTAATAAAATATATTAAAAACCTTATATTTAATATATTTTATAATTTTATTTAAAAAGGTATTATATATTTAAGCTATAATAATATAAATAGTATTAATTAATTTATAACTAAATAATAAGGTTAAATATAATTTTTTTATATTTATAATAATTTTATTTAGCAAGTTATAAAGGTATTAAATAAGCAAAAATTATTAAAAAGATTTTAGCAAAAAGGTTTGTGCGTAAATTTATAACTCTATTAATTTTAATTATATAATAATATAAATATAACTATTAAATTTTTATTAAAATAAAAAATCTAGTAGTATTTTTTTTTAATTTAATTTTTTTAATATTAAACAAGTTATAACTATATTATTATAATATTTATAGTATAATATAATTTTTACTTAACGTATTACTTAATAACTTTCTAAATAAAAATACTATAAATATAAAAAAATTATATTTAATCTTATTATTTAGTTATAACTTAACTAGTACTGTTTATATTATTATAGCATTAATATTAGCTAAGTTATAAAGTTGCATACAAACGTTTTTTATATAAAAAAAAAGTATTAAATATAGCTAGGTATTAAATATAGCTATAAAATATGTTAGCTTATATTATTATTAATAATAATTAAAAAAGTAAACTAGTTAAAAGCTTTTATTTTTTAAAAAAGTTAAAAAGCATAAATAATAAAATATTTAATGAAATAAATAAAAAGTAATATAAGCAGCTTTTTAATTAATAATAAGCTTAACTAATAAATTTATTATTTAGTATAACTTTAATAAAATAATTAATAAAGCTTTTTAAATAGTGCTAAATAAATTAAATAAAGCATTAATAAACTAAATATAAACATAAAAAGTAATAATAATAAAAGTTTAGTAAGCTTTTAATATAAAAGCTATATTAGCAAAAAGTAATAAAAAGGTAATAATTAAAGCAAAAAAATAAAAATTAGCTTTTTATTAATATAAGCTACTATATTTTATAGGTTAATTATACATATTTTTTCTTATTTAAAAAACAATTATGCGCAACATTATAATTTAGCTAATACTAATGCTATAATAATATAAATAATATTAATTAATTTTTAACTAAATAAAAAGTTTAAATATAATTTCTTTATATTTGTAGCATTTTTGTTTAGCAAATTATTAAAGTATTAAATAAGCAAAATTTTTTAAAAAATTTTTAGCAAAAAAGTTTATATATAAATTTATAACTTTATTAATTTTAATTGGTTATATAATAATATAAATATAATTATTAGCTTTATATTAAAATAAAAAACCTAGTAATATATATTTTTAATTTAAATATTTTATTATTAGTTATATAAGTTATATATTATTATAATATTTTAATTATAATATAATCATTACTTAGTATATTATTTAATAACTTGCTTAATAAAAATATTATAAATATAAAAAAATTATATTTAACCTTATTATTTAATTATAAATTAATTAGTACTCTTTATATTATCATAGCACTAGTATTAGCTAAGCTATAAAGTTGCACACAAACGTTTATTATATAAAAAAAAGTAGCAAATATAGCTAAGTAATAAATATAGCCGTAAAACTTAATATATTAATTATAGTTATAAAATTTAATATTTTTTAATATATTTTATAAATTAATTTACTATTTTTTTTATATAAAAAACATTTTTAAACTTATTGATTTTATAGTATAGCCTTGCAATACCTTATAGTATAGCCTTGCAAAGCCTTATAGCTTGGCCTTGCAAGGCCTTATGGTATAGCCTCGCAAGGTCTCATAGTATGGCCTCGCAACACCTCATAGTATAGCCTCGCAGGGCCTCATAGTATGGCCTTGCAATGCCTCATGGTATGGCCTTGCAATGCCTCATGATATGGCCTTGTAGGGCCTTATAGTAGGTGCGGCTTTGTAGGCCGTGGCTGGGTAGGGCTTGTCTTGTGGCTGGGCCAGGTCGAGGACCTTGCCTTTGCACCTTTGGTTTGGCCTTTAAGCTCCCAGAGAACTTGGCGTTGGCTTGGCATTACTAAAAACGGCAATATTTTTTCCTAATCGGGCCCCCATAGAAAAAAATGAATGGGAATTTTCAAGGAAGATACCCCTTGTTAAAACGAGAGCACTATTTAAAATTTAATTTACTAAATCTTTTTAGCTTATTTTAATATGTTTATATATTATAGCTAGGCTTGCTATATATTTTATAGTGTTGCGCGCAAGTTTTTTGCTTTTTTATATAATTACTACTTATATGCCTTTTTATTATTTTTTATGTAGCAGCTGCTTTAGCAGCTTATAACTCTTTTATATTTTATATATAAAGTAATTTTTTATTTTATAATCTTATTTTTTTTATATAGTAACGTTAACTAAGTTGTTTATTATATAAAAAGTTGCAACTTTTTTTTTAATAAAGCTAAATAATATATAATAGCTATTATATTATATATAATTTACTATATACTTTTAATAATATATATTAGCAAGCTATTTTAATATTATATAATAAAATATTTAATAAATATAATCTAAAATATTATATTTTATTTATTATTTAAAATAATAAATTATTAATATAAAAGCAAGCTATTAAATAAAGTTTTAATTATAAAAGTAGTTAAATAAAAATTTAGCTAAGCAATAATATACTTTAAGTTATATAGTACTAATTTTATTTTTTAAAAACTTTTTTATATGTTAGCTTGTATTATTAATATATTAAATATATTAAAAAATATAAATAAATTTTTTTTTAATATATATATAATATATGCTTATATTAAATATTTAATTTTTTTTTTTTATATAACTATTTTAAAAAGCTAAAATAGTTAATATTAAAAAGCTAAAGTTTATATAATAAATATGCTAACATATAAAATATAATAATAATATTATTTTTATAATATTTTTTAAAATTATATAAATAGTAGCTTTTATAGCTATTAAAAATTAAAAGTTAGTATATATTTTTTATATAACTATTTATATATTAATTAAAATATTAAATTTAATTAATATTTTGTTTATTTATTATTTAGCTATTTTTTATAGTTATAATAACTTAACTATTAAATAATAAAATGTTTTTATATTAAAATAATAAATAAATTTTTTTATAATAATAATATATAGCAAAATAATATAGCTATATAATAAAATAGCTTAAATAATTATAGCTTATTTATAATTGCTTTGCTATACTGCTTTTAAGTTTTTTATATAATTAAATATAGTTATAATTATTTTAAATAAAATTTTGCTTATAATAAATTTAATTTTATTAAAATTATATATATATATTTTTTTTAAACTTTATATTTTGTTATTATATTTTATATAAAAATAAACTACTTATAGTATTTAAATAAATTTTTATATAAAAAGCGCTAGTAATTAATTTAGTAATTAAAATATATTATAAAAGCTTATTATTATTATATAAAAAAAAAGTTTAGTTTTTGCTAACATATTTTTTATTATATAATTTTAGCAATTAGTTAACTATATTTTTAATATTACTATGCTTAAATAAAAATAATTATATATTAAAATTAAATATATATATTATATAATAGCTTGCTTTTTAAATTTAATAAGTTTTTACTTTTTAAAGTTATTATTATATATAGTTATATAGCTATATTTTTAGTTTATTAAAATTATTAATAATATATTATAAATTTTAGCTGCATATTAAATATTTAGTTTTAAGTTTATATAAAAAGGTTAAAGTATAAAAATAATATTAAACTTTTTTTAAAGGCCTACTATAATATATAGTAAAAATATAATAAGTTAAAAATTGTTTATATAAAGGTTAAAAAAAGTATATAATTAACCTAGGTATGCAATTAACTTATAAGATATATTATATATATTTTTTTAAACTTTATATTTTGCTATTATATTTTATATAAAAACAAACTATTTATAATATTTAAATAAATTTTTATATAAAATATATTAATAATTAATTTAGTAATTAAAATATATTATAAAAGCTAGTTATTATTATATAAAAGTAAAAGTTTAGTTTTTATTAATATATTTTTTTATATAACTTTAACAATTAGTTAGCTATATTTTTAATATTACTATGCTTAAATAAAAATAATTACATAATAAAGTTAAGTATATATTATATAATAGCTTATTTATTATAAACTAACCTGCAAAAACCTGTTAAGAGGCCTAAAATATAATTAAAACAAGCTTAGTAAAAGGTAATAATAGCTAGACTAAAAGACATGCTATAGCTAAAAAAAAAAAAGTTATATAATTATAGTTTAATAAGATAGGATTAGTAAATTACTTATAGTAGTTTATATTTTTAAAGTTGCTAGATTATTATTGTAATCTAAAAAACTATACTTATAAAAGCATTAAAAAACATTTATTATAAAAGCAAATTAAATATATATTATTTTATATATTTAGCTAGCTATAATTACTTTTTTTATTTTTAATAATTATTTTAAGCATATACTTAGCATATAATTAAAACTATTAAGTGTATAAAAGAAACATTTTAATAATTAATTAAAATATAAGCCTTTTTTATTTGTTTACTTTTAGCAATAGCAAACTATAGCTATTTAAACTATTTTAAATAGTAAAAATGATTATATTTTAATTACTTATTTATTAGTAAATAAAACAAACTTATATTTAAAAAACTGTGCAAATTAAAACTAAAAGTTAAGCTAAAATTAAAACTTATTTGCAAACTAATTTTTAAACTTATTTTTAAATTTATTAAATAAAAATTAGCTGCTAACTTAATTAATTTAAGCACTAAAGTAAAAAGCTTAGATTTAAAAAATAAAAAGTTAACTTAAAAGTTATTAGCAAAAATTTAAGCTAAAGCAAAAGCATAAGCAAAAAGAAAATAATAAAAGCAATAATTTATTTTAGCAAAAAAATAAATTAAAAAAAATAATAGTAGTAGCAGCTTAACTTATTGCTAAACTAACTTATTTAATAGTAGCTTAATAAGCTTAAGCAAAATTTTTTAAATAGCAAAAAAAAAAAAACTTTAATTTACTTTTAAATAATAAATAATAATAATGCTTAAAAATATAGTAAACTAATTTAAAAATAAAGTTAAAAGCGCTAACTAAATAAAAGCTTTTAAAGTAGTACAACTTTTAAAATATAATAAAACTACTAACTTAAACTTTTTTTTTATTTTAATTAAAATATATTTAAAAATAATTAAAAAAAAAAGCTAAGCAAAGTTATAAAAAGTATAGGCTATAAAAAACTTTTTAAATAAAAAAGCTTTTAAATAGTTTAAAACTTATTAAAAAAATTAAGCTAAAAATTTTTTTTTAAAAAAAACGTAAAAATTATTTAATAGCTATAAAAACTTTTAAAAAAAAATTTGTTATAATATTTAAAAACTTTAATAAAAAATAAAAGGCTAAATAATAAATTTAAAACTTTAAGCAGACTAAAAATATATTAGCTTATATAATTTTTTATAAAAAGTTAGCTATTAAAGCTAAGTAGCTAATTAATAAAGCTTTTATAAACGTATACTATAAAAAATTAAAAGCACTAATTTAAATAAAATTAATTTAAGTTATTTTATAGCTTAAAAAGTTTATTATATTTATTAAGTTAGCAATTATTATTAATAATTAATTATTTAACTTTGTTTAAAAGTAAAAAAAAAGCTAATAATTTAATAAACTTAATTAAAAAAGAGGCAATAATAACTGAAAAAGCAAAAAAATATATAATAACTTAATTAGTATTAATATAATTAATAAAAATAAAAATAAAAAATAAAAAAAGCAATAAAGATTTTAAATGCTTTAAATATTATAAGAAAGGGCATTATATTAAAAATTGGTATAAAAAATAAAAAAATATACTAGTTTTAAAAGCTAAAAAACTAGCTAGTATAGCTAAAAAAAATAAAAAAATATTTATAACAAACTAAATAACTTAACTAAAGTTATTATTAAAAAAAGCTTAAAAATGAAAGCAAAATTAATAAGCTTATTTAAAAAAAATTAAAAAAGTTGTAAAAATTTAAAAAAATTAAAATATTATAAAAGATTATAAGTAAATTATTAAAACTGCTAAAAACTTTTAAATAGAAAAAAGCAAATAAAGTTTTATAATATATTTATAAACTTTACTTTAAATATAATAAATGTTTGCATTTAATTATAAAAATTATAATTAAAAAAAATAAAATAGTATAAAAAGTATTATAACTATACTAGTTACTTATTATAAATAATTTTAAATAAATTATAAATATAAAACTAAAAAAAAATATAAATAATATAATTAACTTAAAAGTATTACTATATATACTTATAACTATAAAACTTTAAAATAATTATTAAACTTATAAAAAATTAAAAACTATATTAAAAAAGTAATAAAAACTTAAAATAACCTAATTAAATTAAAAATATATAAGTATATTTAAAGTAAGCATTTATATACTTATAAACTATAGCAAAAATATAAAGTATATAATTAACTTTATTTGCTAATAATAATTAGTAAAGCTAAAAAAAATTAATATATATTTTTTAAATTAGTATAAAAACTTATTAAAAAAAATTATTTTAAAAATAAAGTATTTTTTTTTATAATTATAAAAACTAAAATAAATATAACTTTTATAAACAACTTAAAATTAACTTATTATAAAAAAATATAAATAGCTAAGTTATAATTAAACTTAAACTAATTAAAACTTAAAAAAAAAGGATATAAAAAGCTAGTAAACTTACTTTTTAAAATAAAGCTAAAAAAAGTAAAAATTTTAATAAAAGCTTAAAAATAATATAATAAAAAATATAGCTAAAAAAAAAAGAATGCTTAGCTAAAAAAAATTATAATTATAACTATTACTTATATTAAATAAATATAAAATAAGCAAATAGTATAGTAGCAAAATTAATTAAATAAAAATATATTATAGTAATAACTGCAAAAAAAAAAAAAAAATTTAATAATAAAAAAATAAAAAAATTAAAAAAAAAAAATATTAAAAATTTTAAAAAAAAAAAAAATTTAATACTAAAAAGTTAAAAAAATTATAAAAAAAAAATTTTATAACTTATTAATAAATATAGCAAAAACTAATATAGCTTTAAAAGTTAGCTAAAAACAGATTAAACTTATAAGTAAAAAAGTTAATACTTAAAAAGCAAATTATTAAATTATATACCTAATTAAAAAAAATTAAAAGCATAATAAAACTTTAATAATTAAAAAAAATTAAAAAATTAATTTAAATTATTAATAGCATTTAAAAATAAAATAAATATTATATATTACTATATAATATAATTTTTATTTTAAAAGAAGCTAAAAGTAAATTAGTTTTTTAAAAAAAAATTAAATTTTAACTAATTAATAAACTTTATAAAATTTTAAATATAAAATTATAAATTACTTTTAAAAAAAAATATAACTTTAATTTTTATTTATTTTTTATAAAAAAAAAAGTAACATATTTTATAGCTATATTTGCTACTTTTTTTTACCTTTGTACGCATAACTTTTAATCTACTATATTTTTACTACCTACTATAGTAGGCTTTTAAAAAGAGTTTAATATTATTTTTGCGCTTTAAGCAATTTGTATAAACCTAAAACTAAGTATTTAACGCGCAGCTAAAATTTATAATGTACTATATATAACCTTTTTTAACTAAAAACGCGGTCGTATAATAATATTTAATAGGTTTACTAATAATTAAAAACTTATTAAATTTAAAAAGCAAGCTATTATATAATATATATTTAATTTTGTTATATAATTGTTTTTACTTAGGCATAGTAGTGTTAAAAATATAGCTAACTAATTGCTAAAGTTATGCAACAAAGAATGCGTTAACAAAAACTAAACTTTTACTTTTATATAATAATAACTAGCCTTTATAATATATGTTAATTGCTAAATTAATTACTAGCACGTTTTATATAAAAATTTATTTAAATATTGCAAGTAGTTTGCTTTTATATAAAATATAATAGCAAAATATAAAGTTTAAAAAAAGAATATATATAACTTTAATAAAACTAGATTTATTATAAGTAAAATTTTGTTTAAAATAGTTATAACTATATTTAATTATATAAAAAACTTAAAAGTAGTATAGCAAGGCAATTATAAATAAGCTATAATTATTTAAGCTATTTTGTTATATAGCTATATTATTTTATTATATATTATTATTGCAAAAAAAAAACTATTTGTTAGTTTAATATAAAAGTACTTTATTATTTAATAGTTAAGTTATTATAACTATAAAAAATAGCTAAATAATAAATAAGCAAAGTATTAATTAAGTTTAATATTTTAATTAATATATAAGTGGTTATATAAAAAGCATATACTAACTTTTAATTTTTAATAGCTATAAAAGCTATTATTTATATAATTTTAAAAAGTATTGTAAAAATAATAATATTATTATGCTTTATATGCTAGCATATTTGTTATATAAGCTTTAACTTTTTAATATTAGCTATTTTAGCTTTTTAAAATAGTTATATAAAAAAAAATTAAACACTTAATATAAGCACATATTATATATATATTAAAAAAAAAAAATTTATTTGCATTTTTTAACGCGTTTAACGTATTAATAATAAAAGCTAACATATAAAAAGGTTTTTAAAAAGCAGAATTAGTACTATATAACTTAAAATATATTATTGCTTAGCTAGATTTTTATTTAACTACTTTTATAATTAAAGCTTTATTTAATAGCTTGTTTTTACTTTAGCAATTTATTACTTTAAATAATATATAAAATATAATATTTTAGTTTATATTTATTAAATATTTTATTATATAATATTAAAATAGCTTGCAAATATATATTATTAAAAGTATATAGCAAATTATATATAGCGCAATAGCTATTATATATTGTTTAGCTTTATTAAAAAAAAAGGTTGCAACTTTTTATATAGCAAATAACTAACTTAGTTAACGTTGCTGTATAAAAAAAATAAAATTATAAAATAAAAGATTATTTTGTATATAAAATATAAAAGAGTTATAAGCTGCTAAAGCAGCTGCTATGCAAAAAATAGCAAAAAGGCGTGCAAGTAGTAGTTATATAAAGAGGTAAGAAACTTGCGCGTAATGCTATAAAATATATAGCAAGCCTGGCTATAATATGCAAACATATTAAAATAAAATAAAAACATTTAGCAAATCTAATTTTAAATAGTTTAAATTCATTTTTTGTTATATAGTTAAGTTATAAGAGATTGTTTGTATAAAGGTGAAAAAAAGTGGCAAATATGGCTAGGTAGCAAATATGGCCAGGTAGCAAATATGGCCGTAGGATACGTTAGTATATTAAAATAGTTCATTATTAATTAAAAATATATAATAATATTTAAATTTTAAAAAATATTTATTAAAGCTTTAAAAATTTAAAAAAGCTTATTAAGTGCATACTACTTTTAAACTAATAAATAAATAAAAAAACTTAACTAAGTTTTAAAAAATTATTTATAATGCTATATTAACTATAAATAAAATAACTAAATAAAACTATTATTTATAATATAATTTGTATACAATACTTTAAATAATAAAGTATTTAAAATATTATTAGCTAAAGTTATTTATAGTTATAATTTAAATAAAAAATAAAAACTATTTAAAAATTAAGTATTATTAAGCATAAAAATATAAGTATAGTATATTAAAAACTTATAATTTAAGTTATATAAAAATATATAATTTTATTAATAATAAATAAAAATTATTAAAACTAATTTTTTAAAAAAATAAATAAAGTTTATTTACTTTACAAAAATATTAAAATAAAACAACTAAGCAATAAGCTTAACTTTATTAAAATTAAATCTTTTAAAATTTAAAAAGTACTATTATAACTATTTTATAAACTAAAGTTGCTATTAAAAATAAAAATATATAGTATATTTTATATATTACTTTTTAAACTAGCACTAAAAAATATTAAACTTAAAACTAAACTAAAAATTAAACCTAACTTAAACAAATATAAAATTAAAAAAATATTAAACTTATATTAGCAAAGTTAAATAATTAAATACTTAGTTAAACTAAAAAAATATAAACACTTAAAAAATATATAAAAGCTTAAAAAGCACTTAAAGTATTTTTTTAAAACTATTAAATAGTTTTATTATTAATACTTTAATTAACTTAAGCTAGCTAGCTTTAGTTAACTATTTAAGTTAAAAAAGACTTAAAATTAACTTTATTTTAATTAAAGTTACTTAAAAAAAGAGGTAATTTTAAAAAACTTTTTTGCATTTTTTTTAAATCTTTTTTTAAAACTTTAAAACCTTGCTTAATTATTTTACTAGCTTGCTTTTTTAGTAAACATTTTTGCTTATAAAAATAAAAAAGTTAAGTAAGCGCTTTTTTTAATTTAATTTTTACTTTTGCTTTTTTTTTTTAACCTTATTTATATTAAACGCTTATTTTTTTATAATTTTTATTAAAAAGCTTAAGCTATTATAAAAATAATCTGCTTTAATATACTTTTTATAATAAAAAAAGTTTTTTTAAACAATATATTTAAGCAATTATTTAAAGCACTAAAAGTAAAGCATAATTTTATTACTATTAGTAAAAACTATAAAAGCTAAAGACTTATATTAACTAGCTTTAAAAAAAAAACTAAAATAATAAGATATTTTAATAATATAGTAAAAAAATATAATTAAAAAAAAAAAAAAACTTACTA
>Ga0247782_1000591_pt1 | contig 14984 bp, 4 predicted proteins | sample UWRJL019104C5_FD_179928 | JGI IMG/M metagenome (GOLD analysis project Ga0247782, IMG submission 179928) | Plant litter microbial communities from Arlington Agricultural Research Station in Wisconsin, United States - UWRJ-L019-104C-5 | ecosystem: Environmental > Terrestrial > Plant litter >...
TTTTTTTTTTAACCTTATTTTTTTTGTCTAGTGGCTACTATTACAAATATTTAGTTTTTAAGAGCCCTTTATAGCAATAAAATCCTAGGCTGCCTAAGCTGTTTAGGCCATTAATAAAAAAAGCAGCTTAAATAGCAAAGATATAAAAAAAGTACTAGCTAAGCAGCTAAACTTAAGCTGGCTAATATAGTATTTTTTTAAAAAAAATAACCAGGTTCTTATAGCTTACTTACTTATTATTTAAAAAGTAATACTTATTAAGGCAACAGCAATATAAGAGGACATTAACAATATAAAATATTTTAACATTTAAGTCTTTAGCGCTAAAAAAACTTTTTTAATAATAAATTTTTTAATAACATTTTTTTACTTTTGCACTATTAACAAATTAACCTTTTTTATTAATATATATAGTATATGCCCTTTTTATTAAAAACTAAATATTTATATAAGTATTTTATATTAATAAATATTTAGTTTTTTATAGCGCTAATAAATATTAGCTAATAGCTTTATAGCATTTATAATATTGCTAGATTATTTTATATATTATTTAACTATAAGTAAAAAAAAAATATTGAAATTTTTTACTTTTATGTTTAACCTAGATACTATTAAAAAAGCAATTAATTAATATTAGCTTTTTAAGTTAGATTTAATTATAAAAAAGTTTGTTAATAAAGATGTTTAATTTGACCTAAAGGCAAATATAGCTACTATTTAAGCAGCAGTGCGCTTTTTTTAAAAATAAATGCTGCTTACTAATATGCTAAACCTTATAAACTTAGGTATAGGTCTAAAATTAGCTACTATTATAGCAGCAAAAAAGCTGCTAGATAAGTATTTTAACTATTTTGCAATACGCTAAGGTTTAAGAGCTGTGCTTTATAGTTATACAATAAAAAACTAACTACATACTATGTTTTTTATTTAGTTGTACTAGCACTGTTGCTATAGTAGTAGATTACTAAATTATATAAAGCAAATAAAAATAGTGTTATAGCTATAACTAGTATAAATTATACTTAATAAGATTGCGTAAACAATTTAGAGCAGCAATTACTTCTTACTAAATATTAATAAAAAAAGTAGTAAGCTATCTAGTTCTATTGCTAGCAATTTAACAACTGCTGCTATAAAAAAAGCTAACAAACTTAAAATAAAAGTAAACAAATAGCTTAATAAAATAAAAAACAAGTTAAAAGCTTTAAATAAGCAGATCGCTAACACTAAAAATTATAATATATTAATAAAACTATAATTAAAAAAAAATTTATTATTAAAAGCTTATATAATAGCTGCTACTATTAAAAGTTTAAATAATACACTATACTTTAGCAAAAATAACCTTTAATATTTTTAAAATTAAACAAGATTAAAAATAAGTAAAGTAGAACAAGAAAATATACTTTTTTTATAAACACTAAACAAAAAGCTAGACATTATTATTTTAGTAAATTAGCTGCTTATATTAAACAAAAATAAAACTAAGAACTTTAATTTTATATAACTAAAAATAAGCAATCTTATAAGCAACCAATTTAAAAACCTTTTTTTTAACCTTTTTATTAAAAAAAAAAAAAAAATTAAACAAAAAGCCTAAGAGGAAATAAAGCGCAAAAAAAAAAAATATAACCTAATTACCTAAAGCATATCTAGTAGTGCAACTAGCAGTTATATAAATATATAAACTGCTGCTAGTTTTTTAAAAGTAAACTAAAAAAATATAACAACTATACTAAATTTAAAAAAAACATATTAAGTATATTAAATTGTTAGTAAGTTATTTGCTTTTATTAAAAATAAATTATTATAACATTTTTTACTATATAGGTTAACACCTTTTTTCCCCTTTAAATAAAAAACTAAATATTTATAACTATAAATATTTAGTTTTTTATAGCCTGCTACTAGCCTTACTAATTATTTTTTGCTCCCTATATAAATATTACTTTTATACTAAAAAAGATACTAGACTTTTTAAAGTTTGCATTCTTAGCCAACAAATATAAAATAAAAAAAATTATTACGTATAGTAGCATTATTAAGTACTTTTATAATAAAAAGTACATTAATAAATAAAGCAAAAATAATGTTTACTAGCTATTTTTAATATTAATATTTTTGTTTATAGCTATGCAAACCTTTTATACGCTAAAAAGCTTTTTTTTTAAAAAATTAAATGTTTACCTTGCTTATAAAGACAGCTAAGCAGAGCTTAATTAAAGCAAAAAATTAAAAATACTTAATAAATATAATTTTAATTACTTTATTTTATATTTTAATCTAAATAATCTTTAAGTAAATTATTTTGCTTTATTAAAAACTAAATATTAAAGCATATAATATTTAGTTTTTAATGCCTTAACTTTTTACTAATATCTAATTATAAACTGGCCAGGTTATTATTATATTATTATATAATATATTTTATAGTTAACATATAACTAAAATAACTAAGCTAGTAGGCTAACTTATTAATATTAAAAAAAAAATCTGTGGCTTTTTATAGTATAGCTATTCTAACATATTAATAAACGTTAAGCCTAACACTAAAGCTAAGTTTTTAATAACGCTGCCTAAGTAAATATTTAGTGTTTTTATAGTAAATAAAAGCTATACATGCAAAAATTATTAAAGTATAACATATAAACTTATATAATTAATTTAGTATAAAGCAACTATGCTTTGCTTTGCTACCCTACTTATAAACTACCTAAAAGATATGCTTAAATATTTAAAGCTAGGTTTTGCAAACCTTTTATTACCTAAGCTGTTCTTACCTAAGTTTAATAGCTTGGCCTTATATTGTACTAATTTTGTACTTATAAAGCTAGTTAAATATATAAGGTACAAAAGCGTTAAAAAGATAAAGCAACCTCTGTTTATTAAAAAATAAACCTATGTTTTTGCTAATAATACTTTTTATAATATTCCTAATTTAATAAAAAAGCTTAGCATAGTTTTTAAAAGCAAAAAATATTATTAGTAGACCTTGTTGTCAAAACTATTTATATACACAGCTTACTAATATAATTAAAGCTATAATATATATAAAGTTATAATTAAAGCTATATATAAGCAAGTGTTTTTATAAAAAAACATAAGTACTAAAATTAAAACAGTAAATAAAAACTTTATATTTTTTAGTAACAATTTTTTAAGTGCTAGATTTACTATAGTTTAATTATTTTTAGACCTAAACGTTGCTAGTATATATAAGCATTAATATAGTTAGTATAAAAAAAAACTTTATGCTTTTTTTTTAAGCGCAGTAAAGTTTAACTTATTCTAAGTTTAAACTTAGCAAAATTATAACTTTTAAAGCAATAACAAGCAAAAAGTTATTATACCTAACTTTAGCATTTAAAAAAAGCTTAACATTTTTGTACTAAACTTTAATAATATTAAAGTCTTTTGTTTTAAAAAAAAAGAAATAGATAATAAAAGTAAAAAATTATAAAAAGAAAAAAAAGACAATATAGCTTAAAAAGATTTAGCTTTAGACACTAATTTTATTAAAATTATAAAAGCTATTGCTATAAGCATAAAAGAGGTTAAAAAGTTAATTTAATAGGCTAAAAATAAAAAGGCAAGCTTTATTTTTAAATAAATAAAAAAAGATTTTTAAGCAGCTATACTAACAAATTAAATTAAATAATACTAATTTATTATTAACAAATCTATGCTTTTAGCATACCTTATTATAAAAGTTTTAGACTATATAAACGCTTTAAAAGATCTAAGTATAAAGGACCTCTTAAATAAAGCCGTTATTATAGTAAAGTTTTTTTAGTTGCAGCAGTAAGTCTACTTTTTCTTGTTTTTTATTAGGTTTATTATAAGACAGTATGTCCTATAGCTTTTATAAAAAACTAAATATTTAAAAATTAAATATTTAGTTTTTTATAAGCTTTTACTACTCTTTTTACTATAAACCTATTAAAGCTGTAACTATATTTAATAACTATATAAAAAAATTTTTATATTATTATAGTTGCTTAATATTAATATTAGTACAATTGTGTTTTATTTAAGCAATAAAAAACGCGCTTTTGTAATAAAAAAATTTAATAACCTTATATTTTTTGTTAAAATTTTTATTTATTTAACTAGAACAGCTAGTGCAAGCATTAACCTTTATATATGCTGCTGCAAAAGTTTTATTGTTTTTTTTAGTTAGTTAGCAAATGCTTTAAACTAAATACTTAGCAGACTTGTTTATATTAGATAGTGCTAATTTATAGATTAGCAAATATTTATTATTGCTAAAATAATTTATAAAAAATATAAGGAGATTATATAGCAGAAATATTTTTAATAACTTGCTGCTAAAAAAATTATTAACGTTTGTATTTAAAGCAAGCTAGGTTTGCTAGTTTATTATAAGCTAATTTATAGTTTTTATAATTAGCTGTGTTTATAATACTTTTTTAAAATTTTAGATGTAAGCATAATATTTATTTGCTACAGATTTTTTTATAAAATAAGCAACTATATTTTAAATATTATGCGTCTAGCTATTAAATATTTAAAAAAATGCTATTTATTAAATAGTTTTGTATACCTTAACTATATTGCTTATTTAATAATATTTACTAAAACAAAGCTGTTTAAAAAGATAACTTTTAAACTTATATTAATTAAACAAGTATAAAAAATAAAAGACTTAAACTTTTTTAGTTTGTTTAGTTTAAAAAGTTTTTTAAATAATAAAACTATTAAAGCACTTTTTAAAGCTAAAAAAAGGGACAAAAAAAAAGTAAAAGCTTGTTAAAAAAAAATAAAGGCAGTTTGCAAGCAAAAAAAAAAGGAAAAAGAAAAGTTAAAGAAGCAAAAAGCTTGCTTTTTAAAGAAAGCAAAAAAAAAGAAAGCTAAAGTTTAAAAACGGCGCAAAAAGTTTACTTATAAAAAAAGAGTTGCTTTTTTTTTAAATATAGCTATGCTAGTTAAGCATACTTATAGTACTACTTAGCTTAAGTTTGTTTACTTAGTTAGTTAAAAAATTTTGCTTTATTAATAGGTTGTAATAAAATGCAGTTTATATTTTTTTTATGCTTTATATAAAACTACTACACTATATAAAAAGTATTTTTAAAAAAGGTGTTTAATAGGTTGTATATAAACTATATAATATACTTAAAAAGAACTTATATTTATTTTTATAGTAATGCTATTATAATTAACTAACTAATATAAAATATTTAAAAAGGTGCGCATCTATATATAAGGAGTTAGCTATACAAGCTAACATGTTTTAGTAGCGTATGCAACTATATACTAAGAGCTAGCCTAATAAAGCAATATAGCCTTAAATATAATAATTGTTTATTTAAATATATTTTTAAACCTAAAGCTATATACTTTAGCACATGTTAAAAAGTATTTTTAAGTATAGCAAAGCAAAACTAAGACTAGTTTTATTTTTTATTTTTTTTTATTTTTAGGTATTTTAGTATTTTAGTGTTTTATATTTAATTATCTTAGTACTTTAAAGCAATTATTGTTTTAGCAATAATTATGTTTATAATACTTTTTTTTTTAATAGCAAATAAATATATGCAGGCTTATAAGCATAATAGTTATTGTTGTGCTTAATATTTTTTAATATATTATTTGCTCTTTAAAAAACTAAATATTTATATAATGTTTAAATGCTAACTAGTATAATAATTATTTATACTTAATATATTTTAATACACTATTTGCTTTTTAAAAAACTAAATATTTGTGTTATGCTAATTTTTTTTAATAAAGCAATTAGCTATTAAAGTTAAAAACTATATATTTATTTATTAGATTTAGCGCTTTGATTTTATAAAATTAAACTATCTTTTTTATATCTTTTTTTTTTTAGTTATTTTAGTTGTACTTATAAATATTTAGTTTTTAAAAGGCCTTAATAGCATTTAAACGTCTTAAAGGTGCCTGTTATAAAAGGGGCGGCAACTAAGCAAGTCTAAGTTGTCTTATATTATGCTATCTAAATAAAAATAATAAATACGGCAGTTAAAACCTTAAAAATATTATTAATAATAAAGGCTTTAATACTTTATTTTAGTTTTATTTTGCTAGCAAAGCACTAGTTGTTAAAGCTTTTTATACTTAAATTTTAAATAACTAAATATAAAAAATATACTTTAATAGCATATTAAACTTGGACATTTATTATTAATTAAAAAATAACTTAAATATTATTAGCGCTTATTGCTATTTTTTTAACTTTTTATTATTTAAGTACTATTTATATACTAATAGTAAGTAAGGCAATAAAAACTAAATATTTAACAATTATAAATATTTAGTTTTTACTAAACCTTTTTTATAATATATAGTAGCTAACTAAAAATTTGCAGCAGCTAGCATATTTATACTATATTACTAATACTTTATTAGCTTGCTTTTAGTAAATTAAGGGCTAAAAAAGGGTTTATTATATTTTTCTTAAATAAAAACCTTATTTACTAATATTATATTGCTTTTAATACTAAAGTAAGCAAATATTATTTAATAGATTGTGTTTACACTAATACTAGTTTTATTAAACTATAAAGATGCTTAAGATAAAAACTTAATAATATATATTTTTAGCTTATATTAACTTTTTTAACAAAATATAGCAAAATATACTAAAATAAGTATAAAAAACTTTCTGCTTAGGTTAGTTTTTATTTTTAAATATAGTTTAAAGAATTAAAGTTAAGTATTATATATTTAGCAATAGTATACTAAAATGTAACAATATATATTTAATAAATATTAGTTTGCTAAAAACTTAGCAGTATTAAATAATTTATATAATATAAGTCTTTAATTTTTTATATCTTTAGCTAATGCTTATGCATTTTAAAATCTTAGCAACTACTAAGACATAAACCTGCTTGCTATATAAAGTTTTAACTAATTTACGTTATTTATTAGCTTAGTAAAAGCTATTATGCTTGCTGCTAACTAAAATACTACTATATTAGACTATAATGCAACCTTTAATATTATTATAACCAGGATTTTATAAGCTTTTATGCCTTTTACTTATATACTAACTAATATTAAAGAGCTGGCTATATAGGTCCTTATAAAAAAAAAGAAATAAATAATTACTAGTATTTATAGTATAAAAAAGTTAGCAAGTACTAAAAATGCTATTTTAATAGTTAGTAATAATTAGGTTAATATTATAAAATTTGTTATATAGCATGTTAAAGGTTTGCTAAACAAACAAATAATTTATTTTTAATGGCCTATTGTTTGCTTTTTTAAAAAAGAGCAGGCCTTATAAAAGGCCTGCTTAAAGCAGTATAGCAAGATATACTATATTAAGGAGCATAAAAATGTCTTAGTTAAAAACATTAATATAGCTAATTAACTTAATATAGTGTTAGGCTATTTAAATATAATTTTATTTATAACTAAAGACAAGATTAAAAAGAAAATTAAAAAAGTTTTTATTATGTTTTAAAACTAGTTTTAGAAAAAGGCTGTATATAGCAGTTGTTTTAATAATACATTAACTTTTTTATTTTTTTATTTTTGCAAAGACAAATATATTCTAGTTTTAGCAACACGTATTAATATAATCTTATTTTTTACTACTTAATTGCTAGCATTAACTTATATTTTTAGAAGTTTTTTAATAATTAAAATAATAGTACTTATTATATATTATATTATTATAGTAGTTTACTTAGAATTTAAATAAATATAGGTTATGTTTGCATGCTACTAAAAACTAAATATTTGTACTTGCACAAATATTTAGTTTTTAATAAGCTTTTTTTTTTATTAACTAATTATTTTTTGCTATTAAAAACAAAATATTTATACGTATATAAATATTTAGTTTTTAGCTGCCTTATACCTTTTTTTATTTATTTATATTCTTATATATATGCTTTATACTAATTATTAAATATATAAGCTGTTATACTGCATATTATTAGTTGCTAGTTTTTAAACTATAAATATTTTACTATAATATATAATTAAAGAGCGCTAAAAAGTATTAGCAATATTTTATAATAATAAAACCTTTTTAGCTATCTTTATTATTAAAGTAAAAGTTTTGCTTAAGCTATTTGTATTAATAAAACTTTAGTTACTAGTTACTTATAAGTTTATTTTTAAGTGTTATAATATTATAAGCTAAATAGTAAAAGCTATTATTAAGGCTAGTAATATATAAGCTAATCTTAACTTACAATAAAAAATAATTATTGTTAGCAGTAATTTTTATAACATTATACTTATAAATATTTTGCAAACCTTTATTAATAAGCAATATATTAGTTTATTTTAATTTTAAATATTTTTGCTTTATAAAAAGTTAGCTTAAAATATAAGCATAGGTATAAATGTTTACATATAGTTAGCATATTAAATCCTACTTGGCAGGCATTGTAAGCAGTTTGTTAAAAAGCTTATAAGTGCACTAAACAAGTTTTTTATTATTATATAAAAAGATATAAAACTTAGATTTAAAATAATATATGCTTAAATAATAGCGTTAAATATTTTAAAGTTAAGTTGTTATATTATAGTTAACAATAGCAGGTTAAAAATCTTACAGCTTATTAAAAACAAAACCTATTTACAAACTGTTTGCATTAGCCTAGTTAATAGCACTATATGCCCAAAGTAGTTTTTTTTTTAAATCCTAAAGCCTATAACAAACTTGCAATAAAATGCATACCTTGCTAAAAGTTACTATTTAAAAAGAGCAGATTTTAAAGTATTTATTTAAATAGGTTTTTTTTTAAAAAAAAAAGTTATAACAAGGACTTATAATTTTAACAGCTTTTTAACTAACTTAAAGTTTTTTAAAATAGATAATTTAAATATTTATAGTAACTAAAATCTTAAGATGTTAAAAAATAAAAAACTTTTATTTAAAAAAGCAAGAATTTAAAAGCAGATATAAGTTTATAAAAGTAAAAAAAGAATAAGATTTTAATAGCTAAATAAGTTAGTACTAAAAGCTAGTTTTTGCTTTTAAAGTTAAAAAGATAGCAAAAATAAAAAAAGTTTTAAAACATAAGATTACTTTTTTTTTTTATAGGCCAGGACCTTATAAGCCACTTTTAGCTAAAACTGCCTACTATAATTAAAAGCTTTGCTACTTATAACTAATAAGGTTATAGTTAATTACTTAGCGCTTCTAACTATAATATAGTCTTTTGCTTCCAATTTTATTACTTTAAGGCCTTTACTTGCCTTTTTAGGCCTTGCAAGCACTTTGTAATTACTTATATTATCTTTATATACTACCCTACTACGCAACTTTAGTTTAGCCTGCTAAATATTAGCTATGTGTACAAAAGCTTTGCTAGGTGTAGGCTTTATACTCTAATGCACTTAAGCTTGCTTTTAAGCTACTTTAAGCTTTAAATAGCTAACTTTGTGTTTTAAATTAGCAATTTTATATAACTTCTTATTAAAGGCCTTAAAGGCTTTGTAATATAGGACCCTTTAGGCCGGCATAGCCAACACCTTATTATACCTGGCCAGTTTATAGCTAAGTTAGCGTAATTTTTAGCCTTCTAAAAGCGTTTTAATAACAATTAAAGTAATAAGGGCCAAAAAATTAGGTATACGTGGCCGTTTAACCTTATAAAGTGCTTTTGTATGCACTATAAAGACCTCTAGTTCTTTTAATACAACATATTTTAAGGATAACAGCTTTATATAATTTTTTGGCTATATCTTTATTGTTTTCTATATATTTTTAATTGTTATAAGCATTAAAATATTAATTTTAGCAAGCTAAAAAGCTTATATAACCTTTTATTTAAAAGGCTTGCTTTTAATAGCGTATAAAACGCAGTCTTTTACCTTTAACTTTAGCTTTTTTTTTAATGCTACAAATATTATAACATTTAATATTTATACTATATAACTATAGTGTAGTTTATAAAATACTAATTATATTTTATTTAATATGCAAAGCTATAAAAACTTTTTGTTAGTATATAAATTATAGCTATTATATATTAAAACTATTTATATATTACTATGTTTAGCTTTTTTAAAAAAAATAAAAATATTATTAAGTTATTTTATATTTATATTATTATTTATTTATTTTTTATAACTTATATAAAATTATTAATTTTTTTATAAGCTAAAATTTTAATTAAAAAATTATTAAAAGTAAAAAAATTATTTTAAGCTTTTAATATATTTTAAAAAAATAATTTATTAGCTTTTTTTTATATTTTTTTTAAAAGCTTTAAAAATATATAATTTTATAATAATTTAAAAATTAAAGCTTATATTTTAATAAATATTTATTTTATTTATATTATAAAAATAGTTTATAAAAATATAAGCTATTTAAAAAACTTTTAAATAATAAAAAAAAAAACTAAATATTAATAATAATTATATTATTAATTTTTAAATAATTAATTATTTTAAATTTAATAATTTAATATATTTTATAATTATATTTATTATTATTTTTATTTTTATATAAATAATTTTTTATAATTTAATTATATAATAAAAAATTAATTTAAATTATTTAAAATTAAATTTATTAAATATTTTTATTTTATTTTAATATATTTATATATTATAACTAAGCTTATTATATATTTTATAATATTATATATAAGTTTTTTATTTTTTTATATAATTATTATTTATATATTTTTTTATTATTTTTTATATAATAGCTATTTTAATAGCTTATAACTTTTTTATATTTTATATATAAAATAATTTTTTATTTTATAATTTTATTTTTTTTATATAATAATATTAATTAAATTAATTAATTATTATATAAAAAGTTAAAATTTGTTTTAATAAAGCTAAATAATATATAATAATTATTATATTATATATATTTTATTATATATTTATAATAATATATATTAATAAACTAAATTAATATTATATAATAAAATATTTAATAAATATAAATTAACTAAATATAATAATAATTATATAAAATTATTATATATTTATAAAATATTTTTATAATTATTAATTTTAATTTATAATTTAAATAATATAATAATATAATTATAGCTTTTAAATATAAAAAATATTTAAATAATTATAAATATTTATATTTTATATATTTTATTTTTATATTTTTAAAAATATAAAAAATATAAACTATTTTATTTAAATTATTATATAATTATAAAAAAATATTAATTATTATAATTTATTATAAATAATTATAAATATATATATAAATAAATTAAATATTAAAAATAAGGTTATAATATTATAATAATAAAAGTAATAATATATAATATAATAATAATTAAAAAAAAAATATATTATAAAAAAAATTAATAATATATATATATAGCAATATAATATATAAAGTATAAATATATAATTTATATTATTATATTTTAATAAGTGCTTTTTAAAAAAAAAAAATATTATATTTTATAATATAAAAAATATATAACTTTTATAAGCTATAATATATAATATTAATAAGCTAAAATATATAATATATAATAAGCAATAATATATAATATATAATATAATAATATATATAATATATAATATATAATATATATAGCAAATATTATAAAGTTATAGCTAAAAATATTAAATTAATAGTTAGCGTAATTAAAAATAAAAGCTATAGCTATTATTAAAATATATATTTTATTAGCTTTTTTATAGTTAGTTGTAGCTTAGCTAGCAAGCTTAATAAATATATTAATATATTAATATATAAATAAATATAATAAAAAGTATATAATATAAACTTAATTAAAAGCAAGCTATAGCTTTAAATTAAAAAAATATATTATTTAATATATTTATATAATAAAATTATTAAGTTTATATAAAAGTATTATAATATTTTTATAATATTTAATTATATAGTTATTATTTATAAAATATTTAATTATTTATTAATTAATTAATAAATAAATATTATATTATAATTATAAAATAAAGTTTATATAATTATTAATAATATTAATAATAATAAAGTTGTTAAAAAGTTAAAATATAATAAAGTTATTAATATTAAGCTTATAACTTTTAATATAATAATATAAAAATATAATTATATAATATAAAATAAAAATATAATAATAATAATAATAATAATAATATAATAATAATATTAATATTAATATATTATATAAGCTATATAAAATAAAATAAAATAATAAAAATATAATTAATAAACTTAAATAATAAAATATTATTTATTAAAAATAAAATTATAATATTATAATAATAAAAGTAATAATATATAATGTAATAATAATTAAAAAAAAAAATTATTATAAAAAAATATTAATAATATATATATATAATAATATAATATATAAAGTATAAATATATAATTTATATTATTATATTTTAATATTAAGCTTTTAAAAAACTTATTATTTTATAATTAATTTATAATTTATTTTTAAAATAAAATAATAAAATATTAAATTTAATAATATAAATTAAAAATATTATTATTTATAATAATTTAAAATTTTATTATTATATTTATATAAATATTATTTATTTAGTTTATTTAATTATTAAATTTATTAATAAAAATTTATTAAATATTAAAAGTTAAATTTATTATTATTTATTATTATTAATAATATAATAATTTAATAATTTTATTTTAAATTTAATATATTTTTAATATATATTTAAAATATTTTAATTAATAAAATATAAAATATAAAATATAAAACTAATTTTTTTTATTTAATAATAAATAATATAATTAAAAATATATAATAAAAAATATTATTTTAAAATAGTATAAAAAATATAATAAAAATATAATTTTAAACTTAATAAATATAAAAAATATATAATAAAAAATATATTAATAAATAATATATTTATTTTATAAAAAAACTTTTTTTAATAATTATTTTTTAAAGCTTAAAAAATTAATATTATTATAAAAATAAAGCTTTAATTAATTAATTATATTTTTAATATTTAAAATATTTAAAAAAAAAAAATTTTTTTATTAATAATATAAATTATATAAAAAATTATATATAATTATAAATAATATAAATATAAAATAATAAAATTTTTAAATATTAATATTATTTAAAATAATTTTATAATATTTATAAAAATATAATTTATAATTTATATAATAAATTTAAAAAATATATATAAATTATAAAATAAAAAATAATAAGCTATATAAATAAATAATATAATATATAATTATAATTATATAAATTTATTTTATTATATATAAAATAATAAGCTTAATTAAAAAAATAATATATTAATAATTATTAATATAATATAATATAAATTAATTTTTAATTAAATAATAACTTTAAATATAATTTTTTTATATTTATAATATTTTTATTTAATAAATTATTAAAAATATTTTAATAAAAAAATTTATATATAAACTTATAATTTTATTAATTTTAATTAATATATTTTATAAATATTTTTATTATTTAATTATATTTATTATTTTTTTTTATTTTTATATAGTTATATAATTTTTAATTTATTATATTTTTATTATTTATTATAATAAATTTTTAAAAAAAATTTAATATTATTTTTATATTTTAAATAATTTATATAAACTTAAAATTAAATATTTAATATATAATTAAAATTTATAATATATTATATATAATTTTTTTTAATTAAAAATATAATAATATAATAATATTTAATAAATTTATTAATAATTAAAAATTAATTAAATTTAAAAAGTAAGCTATTATATAATTATTTTTATTTAAATATAATAATATTAAAAATATATTTAACTAATTATTAAAATTATATAATAAAAAATATATTAATAAAAATTAAATTTTTATTTTTATATAATAATAATTAATTTTTATACTATATTTTAATTATTAAATTAATTATTAATATATTTTATATAAAATATATTAATAAAATATAAAATTTAAAAAAAAATATATATATAATTTTAATAAAATTAAATTTATTATAAATAAAATTTTATTTAAAATAATTATAATTATATTTAATTATATAAAAAATTTAAAAATAATATAATAAAATAATTATAAATAAATTATAATTATTTAAATTATTTTATTATATATTATTATTATAAAAAAAAACTATTTATTATTTTAATATAAAAATATTTTATTATTTAATAATTAAATAATAAATAAATAAAATATTAATTAAATTTAATATTTTAATTAATATATAAATAATTATATAAAAAATATATATTAATTTTTAATTTTTAATAGCTATAAAAATTATTATTTATATAATTTTAAAAAATATTATAATAATAATATTATTATTATATTTTATATATTAATATATTTATTATATAAGCTTTAATTTTTTAATATTAATTATTTTAATTTTTTAAAATAATTATATATAAAAAAAATAAAATATTTGATATAAATATATATTATATATATATTAAAAAAAAAACATTTTATTTATATTTTTTAATATATTTAATATATTAATAATAAAAACTAATATATAAAAAAGTTTTTAAAAAATAAAATTAATATTATATAATGTAAAATATATTATTATTTAATTAAATTTTTATTAAATTATTTTTATAATTAAAGCTTTATTTAATAGCTTATTTTTATTTTAATAATTTATTATTTTATATAATATATAAAATATAATATTTTAATTTATATTTATTAAATATTTTATTATATAATATTAATTTAGTTTATTAATATATATTATTATAAATATATAATAAAATATATATAATATAATAGCTATTATATATTATTTAGCTTTATTAAAAAAAATTTTAACTTTTTATATAATAAATAATTAATTTAATTAATATTATTATATAAAAGAAATAAAATTATAAAATAAAAAATTATTTTATATATAAAATATAAAAAAGTTATAAGCTATTAAAGTAGCTATTAAATAAAAAATAAAAAAAAATATATATAAATAATAATTATATAAAAAAAAAAAATATTAATATATAATTTTATAAAATATAT
>Ga0247782_1000592_pt1 | contig 14935 bp, 3 predicted proteins | sample UWRJL019104C5_FD_179928 | JGI IMG/M metagenome (GOLD analysis project Ga0247782, IMG submission 179928) | Plant litter microbial communities from Arlington Agricultural Research Station in Wisconsin, United States - UWRJ-L019-104C-5 | ecosystem: Environmental > Terrestrial > Plant litter >...
TTTTAATTTTTTTTTAATAAAATATATATTTAGTACTTTTAAGTTAAATATTTAAGCTTTTTTTTTAATAATAATGTTTAACTTTTTTAATTTTATAGCATTTTATTAAATTGTTTTTTTTTATTTATAATATAATTAAATTATGCTTTTATACTTATAAAAATTTTTAAAACTATATTTTTTTATTTTATTTTAATATTATTTAATACTTTTTTTATAGCGTTTTTTTTATTATTTTTAAGTCTGCTAGTTAAGTTTTTTTTTATACTTTTTTATTTTTATAGTTAATTTAACTACTATTTACTATAAGTAGTTAAAAATCTTTTTTATTTACTACTTTAAATAATATAAAGTTTTTTTTAAATTTAGTATTAATTATTGCTTTTAGTTTACTATTTTTATATTATACTTTTATTATAAAGTATAATATAGCTTTTAAATTATTTATTATATAAATTTTATTAACTTATTTTTTAACTTATTTAAATTATTAAGTAGTTTTATAATTAAAATACTTTTACTAATTTATATAAAATAATAAATTTTTTAAATTTTTTATATAACTAAGTAATTTTAATAGTTTTAGTTTTAGTATTGCTTATATAAATGCTAAAATTAATTTAAAAAGTTTTAAAAAAAAATTTAACTTTAATTTATATACTTTTAAACTAAATATTAATAGGTTTATTATGCTTATTAAGCTTTGATTTTATATTATAACTTTTTTTAAGCTTTTTAAGTTTTGTTATTTTAATATATTAAATTAGTTTAATATTATTATATTGTTTTTTATTTAATAAAATAAACTAATATATTTTTTTTTTTAAACAATAAATAAAAACTAAAGTTTTATTTTTTTTAAAAAGTAATTTATAGTTTTATGCTTAAAATTTTATATAGTTTATTAATTAGTTAAAATTTAATTTTTTTTAAAAACTAATTTGCTTTTAATTTTTTTTAAAAATAAAAATTATATTATATAGTAATATAAAATATTTATTTTATTTTTAAATATTATTAATAATTTAAGTTAATTTTTTAATTATTTTTAATTATTAAAGTTTTATTATACTTTTAACTTTTTTAAATTAAATATATAATTTAATAATTTGCTTTTTAAGTATTAATTTTTTTACTAATAAGTTTAACTTATTTTTAGCTAATTTTTTAAACTATTTTAATTTTTGCTATATTTATTAATAGGTTATAAAACTTTTTTTTAATAGTTTTTTTAGCTTTTTAATAATTTTTTTTTTTAGCAGTCATTATTATAATATATTTTTGTTTAATTAATCTTGCTACTATACTATTTACTTATTTTATATTTATTTAATATAAGCAGTAATTATAATTATAATTTCTTTTAGCTAAGCACTATTTTTTTTTTAGCTATATTTTTTATAGTATTGCTTTTAAGTTTTTATTAAAGCTTTTATTTTTTTTTGCTTTATTTTAAAAAATAGCTTTACTAGCTTTTTATAATTTTTTTTTTTAATTTTTAATTAGCTTAAGTTTAATAATAACTTAGCTATTTATATTTTTTTATAATAAGTTAATTTTAAGTTGTTTATAAAAGTTATATTTTTTTTAGTTTTATAATTATATATTAAATATTTTTTTTTTAAAATAGTTTTTTTTTAATATATTTTTATATTAGTTTAAAAAATATATATTGTTTTTTTTAGCTTTGCTAATTATTATTAGCAAATAAAGTTAATTATATATTTTATATTTTTATTATAGTTTATAAGCATATAAATATTTACTTTAAGTATATTTATACTTTTTTAGTTTAATTAGGTTATTTTAAGTTTTTATTACTTTTTTAATATAGTTTTTAATTATTTATAAATTTAATAACTATTTTAAAGTTTTATAGTTATAAGTATATATAGTAATACTTTTAAGTTAATTATATTATAAGCTTTTTTTTTTAAGTTTTATATTTATAATTTATTTAAAAATTTTTATAATAAATAATTAGCATAGTTATAATGCTTTTTATACTATTTTTATTTTTTTTAGTTATAGTTTTTATAGTTAAATATAAATATTTATTATATTTAAAATAAAGTTTATAAAAATATTATAAAACTTTATTTGCTTTTTTTTGTTTAAAAGTTTTTAGTAGCTTTAATAATTTATTTATAGTTTTTTATAATATTTTATTTTTTTTAAATTTTTAAAACTTTTTAAATTTTTTTTAAATAAGCTTATTAATTTTGCTTTTATTTTTAAGTTTTTTTAATAATAACTTTAATTAAGTTATTTAGTTTGCTATAAATATTTTTTTAATTTTTTTTAGCTATACTAGCAAATTTTTTAGTTTTTAAAACTAATATATTTTTTTATTTTTTATAATAATTTTTAGCGTAATATTTTTTTATAGCATTTAAAACATTTAAAATTTTTATTGTTTTTTTTATTTTTTTATTATTTTTATTATTTTTATTAATTATATTAAAGCTAATAAAGTTATTATAAATTTTTTTACTTTTTTAATTACTATTGGTTTTTTTTTAATTAGATTTATTAAATTATTAATGTTTTTTTACCTTTTAAGCAAAGTTAAATAGTTAATTATTAATAATAATTGTTAACTTAATAAATATAATAAAGTTTTTAAATTATAAAATAATTTTAATTTTTTATAATATATATTTATAAAAGCTTTATTAATTAGCTATTTAGCTTTAGTAGCTAACTTTTTAATAAATACTATATAAGCTAACATACTTTTAGTTTCTTAAAGTTTTAAATTTTTTATTTAGCTTTTTATTTTTTATTAAAATTTTTAAATATTGCAACTAACTTTTTTTTAAAGTTTTTATAGCTATTAAACAATTTTTGCATCTTTTTGTAAAAAAATTTTTTAACTTATTTTTATTATTATTTTTAAATATATTTTAATTAAAATAAAATTAAAAATTAGGTTAGTAGTTTTATTATACTTTAAAAGTTATATTGCTTTAAAAGCTTTTATTTAATTAGCGTTTTTAATTTTATTTTTAAATTAATTTATTATAATTTTAAGTATATAAATTGCTTACTATTAAAAATTAATTAAAATTTTTTTTTTTTTTTTAAAAAAAGTTTTGCTTAAGCTTATTAAGTTGCTATTAAATAAGTTAGTTTAGCAATAAGTTAAGCTGCTACTACTATTATTTTTTTAATTTATTTTTTTATTAAAATAAGTTGCTGCTTTTATTATTATTTTTTGCTTGCACTTTTGCTTATATACTAGCTTAAATTTTTGCTCATAGCTTTTAAGTTAATTTTTTATTTTTTAAATCTAAACTTTTTGCTTTAGTACTTAAGTTAGTTAAATTAGCAACTAATTTTTATTTAATAAATTTAAAAATAAGCTTAAAAGTTAGTTTGTAAATAAATTTTAATTTAAATTTAACTTTTAAGTTTAATTTATATAGCTTTTTAAATATAAGTTTGTTTTACTTGCTAATAAATAAGTAATTAAAATATAATAATTTTTATTATTTAAAATAGTTTAAATAGCTATAGTTTGCTATTATTAAAAGTAAACAAATAAAAAAAGCTTATGTTTTAATTAATTATTAAAAAGTTTTTTTTATATACTTAATAGTTTTAATTATATATTAAGTATATGCTTAAGTTAATTACTAAGAATAAAAAAAGTAACTATAGCTAGCTAAATATATAAAAAAATATATACTTAATTTTTTTTTTAAAATAAATATAAGTTATAGCTATTATAATCTAGCAGCTATTAGCTACTAGTAACTACTAGCTGCTACATAAAAATAGCTGCTAGCTAACTAATTAAATTATATAATAATAACTATAGCATATTTTTTAGTCTAGCAATTACGTTGCTTTTATTTGTTTTAATCAGCCTTAGCGCGGCCAATAGTTTCTTACTTGTTGGTCTATAATATATAATATTAATAAATATAGTTATATAAAAAAATTAAACTAATATTATATTTTTAAAAAAGTAGCACTTATTAAATTAAATAATTTGCTTAATTATTAAAAAAATGTTTTTTAATTTTTAATTTTTTCTTATTTTTTTAGTTTATAGTAGTAAACTATAAAGTTAACTTATTAAAAATAACTTTTTAAACTTAAATTAAAAAGCTATTAAAAAGTTTAATATAATTAATAAATAATATTAATATATGCTTTATAAAACTTAAAATATATATATATATATATATAACTTGCTATAAGCTTTATTATAAGCTTATATATGCTTATTACTATAATTAGCTTTACTATAAATATTAACTTATTTCTTTTTATAAAACTTTTACTTTAATTTTTTATTTATTATAATTATATTTATTTTAGTATTAAGTTTATTAATATTATAAATATTATTTACAAGCTATATAATTATATATTTTATATAAAAAATTTTTAAAAAAGCTATTAAATAGTATTACTATAAATATAACTTTTATTAAGTTTTTAATTTGTGTAAAAAAAAAAAGAAATTAATAAAATAAAAAAAAAATAAAACTAAAAAAAAATAAAATAAAATAAAAAAGGTTATTTAATAAAAAAAATTAAAACTATATAGTAAAAATATAAAATAATAGTAGTTAAAATTAAGTAAAAAAAGTTAAAGCAAAGCAAAAAGTTATGTTTTTATAAACTAAATTTTATATTTTAGCTAAATATATTTTTTTATTAATTTATTTTTAAATAGCAAGTTTTTTTATATTATTAGTTTATTTTAATATTAATAAAAAATTAATTTTTACTTATTAAATATTATTTATTCTTTTTAATATTAAAAGCTAGTTATTTGCTTTTTAAATTTTGCTTTTTAAATTAAGCTAACAATTTTTTATTTAAGTTTATAATTATTAGCTTTAAAAATATTATTTTTAAAGTTTTATTAACAGGTAAAGCTTAAATATATATATATATATTTTATATATAATATATTATTAATATTAAAAAAATTAATTAGTATTAAAAATATATTATTTAAAATATTTAAAGCAAATAGCTAATTATTAGTTTTAAAAACTTTAAATATTAAATTTATTTATAAATTATTATTTTATTTACTAGTTAACTATATTAGCAATTTTTTTTAGTTTTAAATTAAATTAATAAAATTTTGCTTAAAAATATTAATTTTAATAGCAATATTATTAACTTAGCCTTAATACTAATACTATTATTTTTGCTTATAATTTAAAAGTTAAAAATATAAAAAATAATAAATATAAAAACTTGTTTATTAAAATAAACTTATTTTTTAGCTAAGCTATAATATTATTTATAATATAAATATAATTTTTATTTATAAATGCTAGCTATAAGCTATTACTATTTTAAAACTACTTATATTACTTAAATAATAATTATTTTTAAAAAAAAAATTTAAAACTTAAATATACTTTTTTTAATACTAAATTTATAATTATTTATTTTTTAATAAAAAAAAATTTAAACTTAAAAAAAATATTATTTATAAAAAAAGTTTAAAGCTGTTTATATTAATATAATAAATATTATTTGCTAATTTTATAATAAAAAACATTTTAAAATATTAAAAAATAATTATTAATATTATAGCTAAAAATATAATTAAAGTTGTAAGCGCATTACTTTAAAGGAAATAAGGCTTTTAGGTATAACTAATCTATTGCTAAAGATCTACGGATAAGGAAATAAAAGGAAAAAAACTTTATAATATATAATATTGTAGGATTTTCTTATTATAAAAGGGCAGGTGAGGTAACTATAGGTTAATAAGTACTTAGGCTTAATAAGCTTAATAAGCTCTTTAGCTTATTAAGGCTATTTATATAGCATAGCTATGCGATTATAGCTTTAAGCTATTAATTAACCCGACCTAGGCCTGCACCTTTTATAATTATTAAAACTATATAAAAATATAAGCTTATGCTTATATAATAAAAAGCATACTTATTTATAAGTACTGCTTAATTAAATTAATATAATTATAACTTAGTTTATAAAGGTTTAAGTAAATTTAGCAAAATTATTACTATATTAATAAAAGAAATTTAACTTAGCTTTAAAAAAGCATAATATTAGTTTTTTTTTTATTTTAATAAAAAGGTGCTAAAAAAATAGTATTAAATATAATACTAATATTAATTATATAATTATTTATGCTAGCTTAAATAAAAAAAAAAAGCTAAAAAGTTTAAGTTAGCTATTATAAAAGCTTTTTAGTTTTTAAAGTTAATAAATTATTTATTTATAAGCATAAAATAAAATAAGTAAATTTTAAATAGCACCTATATAAAAAAGCTAAGTTTAATATAACTTTATTATTTAAATAAAAATAAAAGCTAAAATAAAAATAATATAATTAATAAGTTAAATAAAATATAAGTAAAATATTAAAAAAAATTTATAATAAAAAAAAAAAAAGTTTGTTTTAGCTATTATATATAAATATTAAATATTAAAAAAAAGAAATTTTTTAAATTTTTTTATATTATTTATATTATATTTATTAATTTAAGTAGCAATATTTACTTTTTTTATTTAAATATTTTATATAAAATATAATATATTTTTTTAATAAAAGTAAACTAAAATATATAATATACTTTTTAAATGTAAAAAACAAAAAAACTATATTTTTTTTTATTAACTTATATAACTATAATATTAATAATTATGTTAATATATAGCTAAATAAAAAAAAAATAAATTTAAGTTTTTATAATTATAAATTTAGTATATAAAATATTATATATTAATTAATATTATATTTATAAAAATATAAAATAGTTATATATAGCTTAAATTAAACTTTTTTTATAAAATTATAATTTAAGTATAATTAAACATACTTTTATACTTAGCTTATATTATTATTAGGCAGCAATATAATATTTAAAATAAAAATATATATGCTTATAATATATATTTTTAAAGCATATATTTTTAATTTTTAAAATTAAAGTTTAAAAATATTATTATTATTATTATTATTAAGTAAATTGCTTAGCTATTTTATAGCGCAGCTATTTTATATTTTATTTGCAGGTAAAAACTATTTTTAAAGAGCTTTTAAAGCGCGCTAAAGGGCTTGCTAAGCATTTTAAAGCTTTTAAAGCGCTTTTTTAGCTAAGTAAAACGCTTGCGCTGCTTATATAAAGCCTTTATTACGTTTTTTTTTTATATACTAAGTTTTTACTTAGTTAATTTTAATTAAAAAAAAGTAAACAAATAAAATATAAAAGCTTAACTTATACTTTATTTTATAAGCTTTTTAAAGTTAGCAAGCTTATTAAAGTTAATTTTATAAAATGTTTTTATATTTTTTTTTTTTGCTTTTATACTTTTTAAGCTGCTGCTGCAAGCTTTTGCAAGCTTTTTTAATTTGTTTAGCTAAGTTATATATTGCAAGCTTTTTAGTGCAAAAAAGCTACTAAGCTATATTTTATATGCTTTTTAGTTTATTTATAGCTATAGCTAAGTTTACTTTTAAAATTAAGCCAGCTAAAGCAAGCTTTTAGTATAATTTTTTATATTTATTATTTAAAAAATAATAGTTTAAAATAATATAAGCTATTTTTTTTTTGCTAGCTATATACTTATAAAGTATTATAAAGTAGCTTAAAATATACTATTTATATAAAAAAGCTTTTATCTTAATTTTTTTAATATATATTTAAAAAATTAACAATGCTTTATAGTATAAAAAGCTTTTATAACACTTTATTAACTTTATATTTAAAAACTTTTTTTTTATAATTAAATAGCTTTACTTATTAAAGCATATCTGCTTCTATTATTTTATTTACTTTTTTTTTAGTACTATGTTTAAGTTTTTTTTTAAGCGCGCTTTAAAGTGCTTTTATAGCTAGTTTTTTTTTTTTTTTTTTTAAACGTTAAATACTTAGTTTACTATTTTTTTGCTTATTAAGCTTACTATTTATATATATAAAAGCGCTGCTAGCTTTTTTTTAAAAGCTATTATTTTGCTACTTAAATAAAAGTTTAATAAAAAAAATTTTAATTTTGCTTTAATATAGCGTATTAAAGTTGCTTTAAAAGCTTTTGCTACTTTTTATAAGCAAGTTTTTTAAATTATTATAAGCTTTTAAACAATTTTTTAAAGCTTATTTTTTATTGCTAGTTAATACTATGCTAAAGCTTTATAAGCTAAAATGCTTTTAATTATTATTATATATAGCTAATAAGCTTTAGCAATGCTAATACTTTAAGCTAAGCTTTTTAGCCTAGTTATTATAAACTATTATATTGTAAGCTTTTTATATAGCTTTGCTAAATATATTTTTTACTTTAGCTTTTTTTTAAAGTAAACTTTAAAAAATTAAATAATTTTTTTAAGCTTTATAATTGCTTTAAAAAATATAACTTGTTTTATAAAAAACTATTAAGCTTTTAAAAAGTATAATAGGTAGCTTTTTTTAAAAATAAATTTTATTTTATAGCATATTGTTTATGCTTTGCAAGTATTTTAAGCTTTTTTAAGCTTTTTATAATTGTTTGCAGCATTTATGCTTATTATAATAAATTTTAAGCATTATTTAATAAGTTTTTTATATAATATAAATATATAAAGTAAAAATAGCAATAGTAATAGTAGTAAGCTTTATAGCACTTTTATATGCAATATAATAAGCTTAGCAAGCTTTTTATTAAAAAAAAAGCACTTTATAGTTTATAATAACGCTTCTTACTTAGCTTATTATTTATAGCAAAAAGCTTTTTTTTTATAGCATAATTATTAAGTGCTTATAATTAACTATATTAAATACTTTTAAAATATTTAATAGCAATAAAACTATAATGCTGCTTTATTAAAGTGCTTATTAAATACTTTTTATTATTATTTTAATTGCTATTTTAGTTAATTATTAGCTTTTATTATTTATTTAACTTTTTAAAAGCAGGTAATAAATTTTTATTACTTTTATTAAACGTTTATATATATATATGTTTTAAAAATTTACTTATAGTGCTAATTAATAATATAAGCTTTTATTTTTTTAAAAGTTTGCTTTGCTAAAAGTGTTTTTTTTAGTTTAAGTATAACTATTATATATGCTTTTTAAAAGCGTTTAAAATAATATTTTAATAAAAAGCTTGCTTAAATAAAAGTTATTAGTTAGTAATATAAAAGTTTACTATATGCTTTAAAAAACTTATTAAAAAGCTTATTAGCGCTTAATATTTTTTATAAAAAAATCTTATAAATTAGCATAATAATATTATTAGTTTTAACTTTTTATTTTATTTTAAAGTATTAATAGCTATTATAATTTATAAGCTAATTAAAAGCATTTTATAAGTTAGCTAAAAAAGCTAAAAAAAATTTATTAGCAAGCTTTTAAGTTTTTTTTTAATAAGTAGTAATAATTATAAGCTTTTTTAAATTGTTTTATAAAAAAAAATTGCTATTATACTTAGCATTGCTTTTAGCAAGCGCGCTTATTTAGTAAAGCTTTAAAATGTTTTAAGGTTTTTTAAAACTTTTGCTATTACTTATTTTTAACTTATTTGTTAAGCTTTAGTTACTTTTGTTTTAAGGTTTTTTTTAGCATTATAAAGTACTTTTAAGCTATTTTTAATTGCTTTTTTTAATATTATTAGTATGCTTATTTTATAGTTATTTTAAAGCTTATAATTTTTAAAGTTATTTATAACGCTTTTTATATTTTTAAGCTAAGCATTTTATATAGCATTAAAAGCTTTATAATAGTTATAAATTGCTTTAGTAGTTTATTAAAAGGTTTATTAAGCTTGCTTTTATTGCTATGCATGCTTTATTTATTTATAGCTAGTTTTACTTTTTAGCACTTTACAAATAGCTTTTTATATGCTTGCTAGTTTTAATAAACACTTTAAAAGCTTAATAGTTTAATTTTTTTTATTTTAAATTACTTGAGTAAGTAATATTAGTTTTTTAATTACTTATATAAAGTTAATAATAAAGTTTTTTTGCTTTTTTATTATTTTAATAAGCTTTTTTAATAAAGTTGCTAATAATAGCTTTTAGCATACTATAAACTTTAAAAGCTTTTTATTATTATATAATATATATTTTGCTAAGTTTTAAGCTAAATAATATAAGTTAAAGTTTTTTATTATTATATATTTTTTTAATAGCAGTTTAAATAAAAAGCTTTAAACTAAGCTTTTATACTTTACTTTTATTAAGCTTAATAAGTAAATTGCTTAAATTATAAAAGTACATAGCTTATTATTTATTTATATATTTGCTTAATTTATGCTGCTTTTTATATTTAGCATTTTTAGCACTATTTCTTTATTAATATATAAAGCAGCTTTCCTGCTTTTTTAAATATAGTAATAGTTACTTTTAAGCAATAAACTATTTTTAATTTATTAATTTTAAGTTTAAATATAGCTATTATATTATATATAATTTTTTTTATTTATTTTAAAAAGCAATATTAATTATAAACTAGTCTTTAAAAAAATTATTATTAAATAACCTAGTAGTTATTTTATATGTTTTTTTTTAGCTATTAAGCTTATTTTAGCGCTAAGCTTTTTAAAACCGTTTAAATAAGCTGCTATTAAAGCTATTAATAATAGCGCTAGTATATTATTTACTATATATGCTAAATATATTACTTTTTTATTATTTTAAAACTTATATAGCTGCGCTATATATAATACTTTAGCATGCTTTTTTTTTATACTTATTTTATAATATTTATTTTAAGCTTTATAGCTTTTATTATAGTTAATATATTTAAGCTAAGCTACTTTTTTTTTTATTAAGCCCTTGTTTTTTTTTTTAAAGTGCTTAAAAGCTATATAATATTTATAGCAAGCTTTTTTTAAGCAGTAAGCCGCTATATAATTAAAACTATAGCAATTAAAATATTATTTAATTTTTATATTTAAGTTAAATAGCTTGCAATTAAAAAACTATACTTTTTATAGTAAGTTTTTATTGTAAAGCTTTTTAGCTGCTTTTAAAGTGCTTATATAAATTAAAATACTTTTATATTCTGTTTTTATATTTTTTAACATTATTTTTTTATATTTAATAAGCTTTTTATATATATTTTTAAGCTTTTTGCAAAGCTTTTTATTTATTTAAATCTTTTTTATATATACTAGTATTTTTTTTTTTATAGCATAGCTTTTAGTTTAAAAGCTACTACTATTTACTTGCTTTTATTAAGTTTTTTAAAAAGCTTTTTTTTAAAAATAAATATTATATTGTTATTAAATAGCTTATAAACTGCTACTGCCTTATTTTTAAAAAACATTATATTAACTACTATAATAATTATTACTAGCTTATGCTTATAAAAAGCTAGTTTTTATTTTTTTGCTTTAATTATTATTTTTTTATTATTTTTTATTAATATAACTTTTATATTAAAAGCTTGCTAAGCTTTTGCTGCTACTACTTTTTATACTTATGTTTAGCTTGCTAGTGCTTTATTTAATTTATTTACTGCCTTTTAAAAAGCTTTGCTAATTGCTTTATTAAAGTTATGCTAAGTAATAAGTTTATTAAACTTATTATTAATTAAAAGGCTGCTTATATTAGTTTTTGCTTATTTTGCTAAATATTTTATTATTTATGCTTTTTTAGCTTTCTTTTAAAGTAAAAGCTTTTAGTCTGCTTTTTTTATTATTATTAACAGTAATACAAGCTTTATATATTTATTAATTAGCTTGCTAATAGTTATAAGCATATTATTATAGCTTAAATATATAGCGCCTTTTTAGGTTAGGTTATAAAGTATGTTAAATATAGGTTTTTTAGCGCGTCTTGCTAGTTTGTTAATAAAAAGATTTTCTATTGCTATATTTACAGCTTTTTTTTTGCGTATTACTTTTGCTATCTTTGCACTAAATAGGCATAAAAGCGATTTTTGTTAGCTTTTAAACACTTGTTTTTATTAGTTGTTTGCTAGCCTGCTTGCAAAGTTATTTGCAATTATATTTTTTTAAAGTTAAGTTTATAAATTTAAGTTTTTAATATATTAATAAAATATTATTAAAAACAAATCTTTTTATAATATTAACAATAATATATTTAAAAAAAATTAGTAAAATTTTAGCTATATAAGCTAAAGCTAATACTTTAGTTAAAAACTTTAAAGCTTAATTATATAAAATAGTTATCGTTTTAATTTATATATTAGCACTTTTTACTTATTTTAAACTTTTGCTAAATTTAAAAATTAATTTTAAAATTTTAAAATAAATAGTAATAAAAGCTATAAACAAACTTTTATTATATAAATAAATATTATTTAAAAAATATATATTTATAATTATATTTTAATATTAAAAAATATTTTATATATATATTTTTTATATTATTTTTAATATAAAATAAAACAAATTATAAAATAATAAACATATTTAATATTACATTAATTAAACTTAAGGTTTTTATATTATATATTAATATAATTTTTTATCTTGTTTTATTTTTACTTATTATTTTAGTTAATAATAATAATATAAATTATAATTACTAGCTTAAAATAGCTTAATTTATATAAGTTTATTAACTTTCAAATGCTAAAGTAGCTGCTTATAAATATGTTAATATAATAAAAAAAATTTTTAAGTTAAAATTAAAAGCATTAAAAAACATATATTTATACATTTAATACTAATTAACTTAAAAGCTAAATATATTTATAAGTTTTAGTTTAAAATATAAGCATAAAAAAAAACTTTTATTAAAATAGTATAAGTTATACTAAGTTTAAATTATTATATTAAACTTAATATATATAATATAAAAAAAGTTTTTAAACTATATTTTTTATAAGCTTTGCAAGCTTATTTCTTGTCTTAATTTTAAAAGCTTATATTAAATTTATTATTATAAGTATATTTTTAAAAATAGTACTATAGCTATATACTTAAAATATAATAATACTTTAACAAAAAATAAAATGCTTTTAAATTATTATTTAAATATGCTTTATATTTTTTATAAATATTTTTAGCTATACTTTTAGCTAAATTATTAAGTTTTTGCTTAACTTAAAAATAAACTATTTAATATTAGCATTATATTAGTATAATAAAAAGCATATTATAGTTTTTATAAATAATATTTTGATTGTTTTAAAAATAAATTTAAAGCTAATTAATAATATAAAAAATAATATAAAAATAATATAAATAAACTTTAACTAGCTTATTAAAAAAAATTATTATTATATTTTAACTTTTAATAAAGTATTATAATTTAAACGCTTGCATAGCTTTAAAAACGCAATTATTTATATAAAAACATACTTATTAATAATTGTTTTTAAAAAGATTAAAAGTTTAAAAAAGAAATTATTTTTTAAGTTATATTTAATAATATTATTATTATATTAAACAAAGCTATAAAAGCTATAAAGCAAGCTAAATATATTTTTATAAAAAAAGCAATGCTTAATATAAACAAAAATAATTTATATTTTAGCATTATATATAATAGTAAAGTTAATAAAAACATACTTTTTTTAATAATTTTTATAGCACTAAATTTAATAATTATAAATAAAAACAATATTAATATAAATTAGTTGCTTACTAAGTTAAAAAAAAAAAATTATTATAAACTAATAATATTTTACTTGGTATTATAATATAATTAAAAGCAATATTATTTTATTTGCCTTTTTTTTATTTTTAATAAATTAAGTTAATAATATAGTAAGAATAAAATTTATATAAGCTATAATAAATAAAATTAACTATTTATAAGTTATTTATATTAATAACTTTTAAAACTTAATAAATTTAAATTTATTTTATTTTTGTTTTTAAAAAATTATGCTTTTTAAGTTAAAAAGCTTTGCTAGTATTATAATTAAAATTTTTAAAAAATTAAAACGTTATTAAAAAAAAATTTAACTTTAAAATATATAACTACTTAACAGTTTAAAAAAAATAAAATAACTAATATATATGTAAATAACCTTTAATTAAATTATATTAATATAAAAGATATATTATAATATATTTAATATTTTTTTTTAATATTTAACTATATTATTAAAAATATAAATAAATAAATTAGCAAAGCTTAAACAAAATAAATATTATTTAAAAATATTAAAAGTATTTATAATTTTTAAATTTAAAAAAGCTTAATATAGCTTTTTTAAAACTTAAAAAATTTAAGCTTATTATAAAATTTTAAATATTATGTTTGCTTTATAAAATTTAAGTTTTTTGCTAATATTAACCTTTTTTTAGCTAAAATAAGCTAAACTAATGCTTAAAGCTTAAAAATATAATTGTTATATATAGTATACTAAATATATAGTTTATTTTTAACTTAAATAATTTAATAAGCTTAGTTTAAATTAATATAAATAACTTGCTTTAAAGTATAGCATATTATAAATACTAATAAAAATATATTAAAAAATTTTTTTTATATAATACTAATATTATATTAAAAAAAGCAAACTAAAACCTAATTATTATAGTATAATAAGTTTATTTTTATTTTTAAGCTTTTTTTAATAAGCTAATAAAAAGTAATAATAATAAAAAAGCATTTAAACTAGTTAACTAATATTTTAATACAATAAAAACTAATAGCTATAGCGCGTTTTATTTATATAGCATACTATAATTTTTTAATAATATTAATATTATTAATACTTTTACTATAGTTCTAATATTAGGCAACCTAAAGTTAATTTAAAAGTTTTATAATTAAGTTAATAAACATTTTATTAAAAATATTAATAAAACTATTTTTAATAAATTATATAAAAAAAAATTAAATAAATAAACTTTTAAAAAAAATTTAATAATATTTTTAATAAGGTTAAAAAAAAATAAAAGTTAAAAGTATATTTTATAGCTTTAATGTTTTAAAAGCATAAGTATATTATTACTTATATAAAGTACTTAAAAAATAAAGCAAAAAAAAAAAAAAAAAAAAAAAAAAAATATTTAATTATAA
>Ga0247782_1000593_pt1 | contig 14874 bp, 1 predicted proteins | sample UWRJL019104C5_FD_179928 | JGI IMG/M metagenome (GOLD analysis project Ga0247782, IMG submission 179928) | Plant litter microbial communities from Arlington Agricultural Research Station in Wisconsin, United States - UWRJ-L019-104C-5 | ecosystem: Environmental > Terrestrial > Plant litter >...
GTATTAATTAAGTTTAATATTTTAATTAATATATAAGTAGTTATATAAAAAGTATATATTAACTTTTAATTTTTAATAGCTATAAAAGCTATTATTTATATAATTTTAAAAAGTATTGCAAAAATAATAATATTATTATGCTTTATATGCTAGCATATTTATTATATAAGCTTTAGCCTTTTAATATTAGCTATTTTAGCTTTTTAAAATAGTTATATAAAAAAAAATTAAATACTTAATATAAGCACATATTATATATATATTAAAAGAAGATTTTTTACTTGTATTTTTTAATGTGTTTAACGCATTAATAATAAAAGCTAATATATAAAAAAGTTTTTAAAACATAAAATTAGTACTATATAATTTAAAATATATTATTGCTTAGCTAAATCTTTATTTAACTACTTTTATAATTAAAGCTTTATTTAATAGCTTATTTTTACTTTAGCAATTTATTATTTTAAATAATATATAAAACATAATATTTTAGTTTATATTTATTAAATATTTTATTATATAATATTAAAATAGCTTGCTAATATATATTATTAAAAGTATATAGCAAATTATATATAGCGCAACAGCTATTATATATTATTTAGCTTATTAAAAAAAAAGTTATAACTTTTTATATAGCAAACAACTAACTTAGTTAACGTTGCTATATAAAAAAAATAAGATTATAAAATAAAAGATTACTTTATATATAAAATGCAAAAAAGTTATAAGCTGCTAAAGCAGCTGCTGCGCAAAAAATAATAAAAAAGCATATAAGTAGTAGTTGTACAAGGAAGCAAAAAACTTGCGCGCAACGCTATAAAATATACAATAAGCTTAGCTATAATATGTAAACATATTTAAATAAAAAAAAAACATTTAGCAAATCTAATTTTAAATAGTTTAAATTAATTTTTTATTGTATAGTTAAGTTATAAAAAATTGTTTATATAAAGCTAAAAAAAAGTGGCAAATATAGCCAGGTAGCAAATATGGCCGTAGGATACGTTATTTAATAAAGCTTTAAAATATTTTAAAGTTTTTTAAAGCTTTTACTATTATTTATTTTTAGCTTATTTGTTAAGCTTTAATTATTTTTGTTTTAAAGTTTTTTTAGTATTATAAAGTATTTTTTAAGCTGCTTTTAACTACTTTTTTTTTAGTACTGCTAGTATATATATTTTATAATTATTTTAAAGCTTATAATTTTTTAAAGTTATTTATAGCGCTTTTTTTATTTTTAAGCTAAATATTTTATATAGTAATAAAAGCTTTATTAAGCTTGCTTTTATTTTTTAAAATGTTTATATTTATAATAAGCATTTTTATTTTTATTATTATATATGCTTTATTTATTTATAGCTGGCTTTATTTTTTAGTGCTTTATATATAGCTTTTTATATACTTACTAGTTTTAATAAATATTTTAAAAACTTAATAGTTTATTTTTTATTTTTTTTATTTTTATAAATAATACTAGTTTTGTTAATTATTTAATTATATAAATTAATAATAAACTTTTTTTGCTTTTTTATTATTTTAGTAAGCTTTTTTAGCAAAGTTGCTAGCAATAGCTTTTAGTATATTATAAACTTTAAAAGCTTTTTGCTATTATATAATATATATTTTACTAAGTTTTAAATTAAGTAATATAAGTTAAAGTTTTTTATTATTATATACTTTTTTAATAGTACCTTAAATAAAAAGCTTTAAATTAAGCTTTTTTATTTTATTTTTATTAAGCTTAATAAATAAATTATTTAAACTATAAAAGTGCTTAGTTTATTATTTATTTATATATTTATTTAGTTTATACTGCTTTTTATATTTAGCATTTTTAGCACTATTTTTTATTAATATATAAAGTAGTTTTATTACTTTTTTAAATATAATAATAATTGCTTTTAAATAATAAATTATTTTAAATTTATTAATTTTAAGTTTAAATATAGCTATTATATTATATTATATATATTTATTTTAAATGCTTATATAATTTTTTAATATAATTTTTTTATATATTTTAAAAAGCAATATTAATTATAAATTAGTGCATAAAAAATTATTATTAAGTAAGCTAGTATCTATTTTATATATATATATATATATTTAGCTAGCATGCTTATTTTAATGCTAAGCTTTTTATAAGCATTTTAATAACCTGCTATTAAAGCTATTAATAATAGTGCTAATATATTATTTACTATATATACTAATTATACTACTTTTTTATTATTTTAAATTTTATATAGCTATGCTATATATGCTATTTTAACGCCCTTTTTTTTAATACCTATTTTATAATATTTATTTTAAAGTTTATAGCTTTTATTATAGTTAATATATTTAAATTAAGTTGCTTTTCTTATTATTAAGCTTTTTTTAAATAATATTTAAAAGCTATTTAGCACTTATAGCAAGCTTTTTTTAAGTAGTAAGCTATTATATAATTAAAGCTATAGCAAATAAAATATTATTTAACTTTTATATTTAAGTTAAATAGTTTATAATTAAAAAATTATACTTTTTATAACAAGTTTTTATTATAAAGCTTTTTAGCTGCTTTTAAAGTGCTTATATAAATTAAAATCTTTTTATATTTAATTTTTATATTTTTTAAAATTATTTTGTTATATTTAATAAGCTTTTTATATATATTTTTTAAGCTTTTTATAAAGCTTTTTATTTATATAAATCTTTTTTACCTATGCTATAAAAATTTATATATATATAATAATTTTTTTTTTTATAGCATAGCTTTTAGTTTAAAAGCTATTACTACTTATTTACTTTTATTAAGTTTATTAAAAAGCTTTTTTTTTAAAATAATTATTATATTGCTATTAAATAGCTTATAAGCTATTATTGCTTTTGCTTTAAAAAGCATTATATTAAATAATATAATAATTGCTACTAGCTTACACTTATAAAAAGCTAGTTTTTATTTTTTTGCTTTAATTATTAATTTTTTTTTTTTACTTTTTTCTAGTATAGCTTTTATTACTCTTACTTTTTATGTTTATATTTAGCTTATTAATACTTTTTTTAATTTATATAGCACTTTTTAAAAAGCTTTACTAATTGCTTTACTAAAGTTATCCTAAGTAATTAGTTTATTAAGCTTATTATTAGTTAAAAAACTATTTATATTAATGTTAGGCCACACAGTAGCTGTACACAGTGTTAGGTAGTAGCATACCGTGCATTTTATAGCAAATCTTTTATTAATAGCTTTTTTACCTTTTTCTTTTTTTTTAACAACAATAATAAAATAAACATATATTATAATACTATTTTTATATTTTATTAATATTTTTATAATTGCTTAATAATTAGTAGCTAGCAATTTTAAGATTAACTTTTTAAATAAGGTCTTACTTTAACTATGTTAGTAATAACGCCTGCTTTAGCTTAAATTGTTTTTTTTAAGCTAACTAATTGCTAATACTATAAATATAAATATAAGATTTAAAAATATAATATTAACTATATCTGTTTTTTTTTTTAATACGCTTATTTATAGCTTATTATTTATAATATTAATTATATTATTTCGCTTTAATAATAGCATGCATATATTTAATTTAATACTATATATTTTTATTATATTACTTATATTAAGCTAATATTATTATTTTTAAATTAAGCAAACTTAAAGTTAAAATAAAGTAATAAAGCTTTTTTTAGTTATTATAAAAAACTAAAAATACTTTTTATATAAATAAGCAATAGCTTTTTTTTGTTAAAAAACCTTTTTTTTATTTTAAAAATAATAATATATTAATAATATTATAACTATATAAATATTATATAAACATATGTTTAAGCCTAGCTACTTATATTTACAAATTATATTTATAGTTATATAAAGCAAATTTAAGTTTATTAAATTTTAAACTTTAAAGTTTAATTTTTTTAATATAAACATTATTAACTACTAATAGCAAAACTTGCTTATAAATAGCTTAATAGCTAAAAAGTATTATTTATATATAAAAGTAAACGCATTTTTAAATATTAATTTTAGCTTATGTTAAGTTTAAAAGCTATTAGTTGCTATATAAAATATTATTTTAAACTTTATAAATTTATTATTATAAAAATTTTACTTTTTAATCCTTTTATTAAAAAATAATGTACTTAATAATTATATAATATTAAAAATAAAAATTACTTTTTAAAATAAATAATAAATTGTTTTTTTATTATAGCAAGTATATTTATTGCTTATTATTTTATTTAAACAAAGTAGCTTAAAATGTTTAAAGTTTTTATTATTTACTTTAATTTACCTTTTTTAAATTAGCTTACTAAAATAATAGTTATTAAAATAATATTAAAATAACTAATTATATTAAAATTATTAAAAATATTATTTTTGCTAAACATATTATTATAGCTATTTTTATTAAATTTTATTATGCTTTAAATTAATTTACTAAGTTTATTTTTTAAACTAATAATTTTTTATTAGCTTTTATATTTTTTAATAACTTTATTTTTAATTTGCTTTAATTTTATACTTTTTAAAATAAAGTAATTATATTTATTTAGCAAACGTTTAATAATTAAACTTTTAGTAAGTATATAAAGCTATTACGTTAATAGCAAAAAAGCAATAAAAAAACTTAATTAAAAAGGCTTATTAAATAGCTACTTAAGCTATATAAAATGCTATAGCTAAAGCTTATGCTTAATTAAAAAAAATTTTTTTTAACTTTTTTTTAAATTGCTTAACGTATCCTACGGCCATATTTGCCACTTTTTTCCCATACAAAAAACGTCCGTGCACAACATTATAACTTGGCCAATACTAATGCTATAATAATATAAATAGTACCAGTCGATTTCTAACTAAATAACAAGTTCAAATATGATTTTTTATATTTAAAGTCTTTTTATTTAGCAAGTTATTAAGCAATATGCTAAGCTAGGATTATATAATTTTTAGCAAGGATTATATTATAGTACAATAGTTATATTTTTATTATTGTACTACTAAAATTAATAGAGTTATAAATTTACGCACAGACCTTTTTGCTAAGATCTTTTTAATAATCCTTGTTTATTTACTACCTTAATAACCTACTAAATAAAAATATTATAAATATTATAAAAATTATATTTAAACTTGTTATTTGGTTAAGAATCGACTAATACTATTTCTATTATTATAACATTAGTATTGGCCAAGTTATAATGTTGTGCACGGACGTTTTTTGTATGGGAAAAAAGTGGCAAATATGGCCGTGGGATACGTTAAAATTTATTAAAAAATTTATAATTTAAAATAAGTTTTTATAATTATTATAAAGCAATGCTTAAACTTAATATATAAGTATATTTAATAAACTTATTAAAATAGCTATAAAAGCTACCTTAAACTATTTTCTAATTAAATTTAAAAAAAAATTGTATTATAATATTACTAATACTATAAAAACAGCATTTAATATATTATTAAATTATAATAGTATTATTATAAATATAGTATTTTATATTTAAGCAATAAAGCAAATTCAAAATTATTATAACTTAAAGTTTATAATAAATAAGCAATTTATAATATATATATAAAATTATATTTACTTTAGTTTTCAGCAAGTATATAATAAACTTAAAAATATAATATTGCTTAATATATTTTTAATATATATTAAAAGCAAGTTAACTTTATATAAAGCTAAACTAATAAGCAATAATAGTTTTATATAAGTTAACTTAGCACTTATTATAATAGTTTTAGCTATTTTATTAGTAATTAATATATTAGTTTTTGCTTTTAAGCTTTTATTTATAATAGCATTTATTATAAATATTATTAATAATAATAATATATTTTAAGCTAATAGTTATTATAATAAATAGTTTAGTTATAACTATAATAATTAGTTATTAAGTAGTTATACTAATTTTTAAAACTTTTAAAAACATTAATATTATAGTTATTATTTTTTAAGTATTAATTTTTTTAAAAAAATTAATTAAAAAAATATAAATTTTATTATAGCAACAAACAAAGTTATATTAATAAATACTTTTAGCAAGCATAGCAATCTTATATTTTTACTTATTAGCAATAAGTTAAACTTTAGCGTTAACTTAATAAAGCATACTTTAGTATTAAAAACAAAGTTTTTTTAGTATTAAATAAGCATAATATAAAACTATAAAAAACTAAATTATTTACTTAAAAATATATTATAATAAAAAAAGTTTAAAATATTATTAATAAAAAATTTTTTATTAAATATTTTAATAATAAAAATAATAAAACTTTTTTTAACTACTTTAATATTTTTTTTATAATAAATATTAGTTTTATTATTTATAAACCAAAATTTATATGCAAGCAATATTATATATTATTTTTTAATAATATTAAATAGCTATAGTATTTTTTAATAATTTATAATAATTTATATTTGCTTTAGCTAAATATATATGCTTAAATAATAGTTAATAATATTATAACATTTATAGCAAATAATATATTTAATATTATTATTGCTTATTTAATTTTAATTATTTTATTTACTATTAAAATAATAATATTATTTTTATATATATATTTTTAAATACTATCTTTTTAATTTTAAAAGCAATACTTACTTTAATTTGCTTTAATATAAGCTATTTTATAATAGTAGCTAATTATAATTAAATTATTTACTATATGCTTTATATAAAAATTATTATTAAATATAAGCTATTAGTTTATAGTTTAAAAAATAAAATAAAACTTACTAAATAAATTAAATTTTAATTATTATTACTTAATATTATTAATTATATTTTTTATATTAAAGTATTTATAGTAATAGCATAGTTAACATTAAACTTTAAGCTTAACTTATTATTAAGCACTTTTTATTTAAATAAATATACTATTTTTATTAACTTTTTTCTATTTATAATAATATTTAAGTTTTATTTTAAGTTATAAATAATAATAATAATTTTATAAAAAAAGCTATTAATTTTTATTATATAATATTAGCATATTAAATAATAGTTTTTTTATTTATAGCTATAATATTATTATTAGCTTATATTAATTTACTTTAAATAAATAATAAAAAAATATAAACTTATTTTTTTTAGCTTATACAAAATAGTACTATTGCTATAATAATAATACTAAGTACTTTAAAAGTAGTACTATTTATTAATATAATAAATTAATTAATATAAATTTAATAAAAAATATACTTAAGCTTTATTTTTAATTATATTAAAAATAATAGCATTATTATTAGTTAGGCTATAGCTAATATAATTATAACTATTTTTGCTTTTATTAAAAATATTAATAATATTTTTTATTTGTTAATAAATTTTAACTTTTTTAATAAAGTTATAGCTATACTTTTAATATTAAAAATTAATAATAATTATATTTTTAGTATATTTTAAAACTATATTTTATTTATAAAAAAGTTAATAATATTAAGCGCTAAAAAGTTATAAAATATTTTTAGTTAGCAAACTAATAATAATATTTAAATATATATAGTAAATATTAAATTAATAATATGCTTTATTTAAATATTAAAATAATATAAGCTTTAGTATGCTATAAATATAATAAATATGCTAAAAAAAAATAATATAAATTAAGCTAGTTAAAAGTTAGCAAAACTAAATTGCTATAACTATATAACTTTATATGCTAAGTATTTAAAATTAAAAAATTATTAACTAACTTTTTAACAATATATATAATAAAAATAAGCTAAAATATATAAAGCGCTTTATATTATTTAGTTGCTTTATATTTATAATATAGCAAACTATTTATAATATTTATAAAAATTAAGTTATTATAAATTTAAAGTTTTTTAATAAAGTTGTTATATTTAATATTTATTTACTACTTATATAAAAGTTAATTATTACTAAGCTTCAAAAATATTTATATATATTAGTTATTAACTACTTTAAGTTTTTTTATTAGTTGCTTATATAGCTTGGCTATTAAACTATATAATAATTATTTTTTTAAAAGTTTAAAAATATTAAATTAAGTTTTAAACTATTTACTTTATTTATAATATACTTAATAGTATACTTATTAAGTTTTAAAATAAATAGTTTTAGTATTATAACTATTAATAAGCATATTATAACTATTTATAAAATTATTTAGCTTTATATATTAGCTTTTTTAAAAATATATATTAGTTTAGTTAGCTTTTTATGCAAATTTATTTTATAATATTAGCAAAAGCTATTACTTATATAAATTTAAAAAATAAACTTATTAAATATTGCATATAAAATATAATTTATTTTAAAAAAATTAATAGCATAATAATATTAAACTGCTAAAATTATATTTAAACTTTTTTTAGCTAAAATATAAAGTTTTTAAATTTTATAAAAATAATTAATATTTTTTAGTTATTTTCTTTATTAAAATTATATTAAAATTATATTTATTAAGTTTAATATATTTAAAAAGTAAAAATATAATATAATTATATTTATTTTAATTAACTTTATTTGCTTTATTATATTTTTAATAAAGGATTAACTAAAACTAAATTATATTATAGTATAACTAAATTAAAAGTAGCTAATTTAATTTAAACATATAAATAATTTTATATTTTAATTTAAATTAGCTTATTATTTATAATTATGCTAATAAACTATAAAGCAAAAAAAAAATTTTTAGTTAAATAAGCTTTTAATTAGTTAACTTAGTTAAGCTTAATATTAAATTAATAATAGCATTTACTTACTTATTATAGTTTAATTAAATATTTAATATATTTTTAGTTATATTAATATAGTTTTAAACGCTTTATTTTAGCTTTTAATAATTTTAAATATGCAAAAAGCTTTTTTTTAAAATAATAATATAAAAGCATTAAAAAATATTATTAATAACTTTAAATATTTTATATATATAAATATTATTATTTTTAATAAATAGTAAAAATATTTTATTAATAGTTATATTAATAACTTTAAATTTATAAAATTTATTAATAAAATTTATTAATATTTTTAATTTAATACTATTTATATTTGTGCTATTAATTATAATTATATTTTTTTAAAAAACTTTTATACTTATATTTTTATATAATTTATTTAATAATAGTTTTTTATACTTAGTTTATTATAATAAAAAATATTAATTTTATATACTAGTATTTTATTATAATTTTGTTTTTTTTATAGCTTATAATAAAAAAAATTACTTTAGTTTTAAGCAAATATTTTATAAACTTTAAAAAGTTACTATTTATAATATTAGTTAATAAATTATTAATTATTATATTTATTATTTATAATATTTTAAATATACTATAAATATAAAAATTATTAAGTAAACGTAAGCTTATTTAAAAACTACTAATTTTATTTTATATATTAGCTATTAAATTTATTATTAGTTTGCTAGCAATACTTTTTAAAAATATATTTTAAGCAGTTAATAGTTTTAATAAATATAATATTTTAATGCTAATAATATATAAGCATAATTAAAAAGTTTTATTTTAAATAATATTTATTACTTTATTATAAATTAAGGTAGTTAATATACTAGCAAACTTTTTAATTTTATATAATTAAAGTATATAGTATTAGTTTAAAATATTTTAAATTATAACTTAAAATTTATATTTAACTTTTAGCAAGCTTTATAAAAATATATAAAAACTAAATTAGCTATATTTACTAGTTATTATTTTTAAATTAATAGCTTTAGCAAATAATATAATTAAAATATTAAAATTATATAAAAAAAAAATTTATTAATATTATAATATAATTTTAATAATGCCTTTTTATTAGCAATTAAATAAAGCTTTAATAAAATAGTATTAAGTTTTAAACTTTAATTTTTTTTATTAATTTTTAAAGTTTTAAGTTAAGCTTTTAACTTTAAAACATAATAATATTTTTATTAATATAATATAAAATTAGCTATTAAATTTATAGCTAATAATATTAAAATTTATTATAATACTAAGCATAATTTTATTTAAGTTTAAGTTAGCAATTAAGTTTATTTTTATTTTTATAAAAAATATAATTTATTAAGTAAACTACTAAAAAAATAGTTATTATAGTAAATAAAACTTTTTATAATAACTACTAAAGTAAGCAAACTAGCATATAAGTTAAACTTTTTTTATTGTTAGCAAATTAATTAAGTTATTTTTATTATATATTTATTTTTTGTGCTATAAAAAATAAACTTATTTATATATTAACATTTTTTTTTATTAAGTAATTATAAAAAAAAATATAAATAAATAAATTTTTTATAAAATTAATAAGTTGCTTAAATAATAATTAATATGCTTTAAAAAATAACTAGTATTAAAATATTTTATTTATTAAAAAAGTTATAGCAATTAGTTTAATAAATAATATTTTTAAGTGCTATTAATAAAAAATATAACTAAATTAATAAATATATTAAATAAATAACTTTTTTTTGCTACTAAAATAGCTACTAAAGTTATTAAAATATAGTAAAGAAAATAGTTATACTTAAAATATAAATTATAAACTAGTTAATAGTTAACATAATTTTTTTTTATAATAAAACTTATTATTATTTGCTTATATTATAAAATACTTATTTATACTTTAAAATATTTGCTTATACTTTAAAGTACTTGCTTATACTTTATAAAGTAAAGCTTTTATAATAGTTAATTTTATTATTACTTTAAAAATTTTAATAAGTTAGCTTTTAGCTATAACTTTATTTATTTTATTTACTTAATATATTATTTATTATACTGCTTTATTTTAATTTATTATTAATTTTATTTTAAAATGCTACTTTAAATATTATTATTATATATATTATTTTAAGCACATTAATAATAGCTTTAGTTATAATAGTACTTAATTAATTATTTTTTATTTATATAAATATAGTTTTGCTAAATTATTATATTAATTAATATATTAATAAAAATATATTAAAACTGCTTTTAAAATATAAAAAATAAGTTTAATATATATAAGCTAAATATTATAACTTTATTAATAAAGTTAATAAAAATTAATAAAGTAATAAATTAAAGTATTTTTTAAAGCAGGTTTTTAATAATATTTTTAAGCTTTTTATAGCTAATTTAAAAACTAAAAAATAAAGCTATATTATTAATTATTTAATTAAAAATAATAATTATAAAGTTATTAATAGCATTATATTTAAGCAATAGTATTAAATATAAATATTAAAACAATATTTTTTTTGTTTAAAAATTAACTTTTATTAATTTTTTAAAACTTGTTACTTATAGCTTTTAATAAATAGCTTTTAAATTTATAATTATATACTAAAACTTATAATAAGTTAGCTTTTATTACTTAATAATAGTATTATTATTTATTTTAATTACTTAATAAAGTATTTAATTTTTTAATAATATTTAAATTAAAAGTATTAAAAATTTATAGCAATGCAGCTTATAAATTTAGCATATTACTAATAGCAATTAAAAAACTACTTATGTAAGCAAAATTAATATATTTTATAGTTTTTAAATATAATGTTAAAATTTTAAACTATTAGCAATAATATAATTATTACTTTAAAATTAAATAATAATGCTTTTAATTAGTTTTTATTTTACTTAATAATAATAGCTTTAATAATTTAATTAACTATAATATTATTTATTTTAATATAATGCTAAATTAGCAAAAAACTATAACTAAAATAATTTATTATATAAAAAATATTATAAAAAAAAGCATAAGCAGCACTACTAACAAAATAGTTTTTACTAGCAAAATGCTTTTTATTAACAAAATACTTTTTATTAATAAAATGCTTTTTATTAACAAAAAGTTTTTTAATTAATTGCTTCTTAATTAATTTTTAATAATATTAAGTTTTTATGTTATAGTTTTTTTTTAATAATATAATTATATTTAAAAATAATAGTATAGTTTTTATATAACCTAAAAAATAAATTTTATTTGTTTAATAATTTATACTATTAAATATTATAAATTATATTACTAAATATATAAATAAGTATAACTTACTACCTATTAAGTTTATATTTATTATATTTTATAATAATTAAAATTTTAATATTATACTTTTTATAATATAGTAGTATAGTTTTATAATACTTAAATTAGCTATATTAAAAATAAAAAATAATATGTATAGCTAACATTTTTAAAAATTAATAAATAATAATACTAATAGTAGCTATAATATAAATATTAATAATATAAATAATAATATTGTAAATATTTTAGCACTAATAATATGCTTAATATTTATAAAAAAGCAAATAAGTTTAATATTAGCGTAGCTATAATAGCAGCAATTTTAAATGCTTGCTAGGCGTTCTTAAAGATATCGATAAGATAGGAAGATAGTGTTGTAAATGCAGATTATATTATTGTTGTTAAAAAGAGAGATCAGGCTAGCAAAGCTATAAGTAGAGAGGTTTTATAGTACATATAGTATATTACCACCATATACACTGTGTCTTAACACTGTGCCATAATAATAATGTCCTAATAGTTGCCTTTTGCAGTAAAAAAAAAAAGAACAATATTTTTGTTGTCGTTGACAACCTTAAAATATATTTATTAATTTATATAAAGAAAACTTAATGCGCACAGCTATTATTATTTGCAATCTATTATTTTTACAATTAGGTTTGCAATAGTTTATTAAGTGCTATTAAAATGCTAATAAAAAAAATTTATAAAGCAAATAAAAAAAGCAAGAAAAAAAAAACAGCTTAAAATAAAAGCATTTATTATTTTTATTAAAGCATCTATTAAAAATTTATTATTTTTATTAAGATATTTATTAAGGCGCCTTATTATCTCCGCAATATTTTAAGAAAGCAGCCCTATTAAATTATTTTTTGGGCTAAAGTAAATATTTTTTGCATAAGCGTTAGCTATGCTGCCTTAAGCTTGTCCTTATTTTTAAGCAGTTTAAAACGTTATCTTTTAGCTAGTTAAATAGTTTTTTTTTGCTTAGGCTTAATTGCTATTATTTTATACTTTTTTTATATTGTTTAAATTTTTTTATTTAATAATTTTTTATTAACAAAGTTTTAAATAGTATTATAAATTTAGTTATTTAAAGTATTATTTAAGTAAGTAATCTAGTAACTAAGCTTATAGACCGCATTTAAAATTAATGCTATATTATATTTTATATTGTTTTTATTTTTATATAGTTTATAAAAGTGCTAACTATTTTTATTATGTTTTATTTTAAAAGCAGCTAAGTTAAGCAAATTAAAACTATAATAATAAGTTAATAAAGCTGTTTATATTAAGTGCTATATACAATTATTAAAAAATGCTATAAAAACAAACTTAGTAAAAAGTAGTTTATATTAGTTTATATATTTAGTAACGCAATTTATTATGTTAAACAAAATAAATTTTAAAACAAATAATAGTTGCTTTTATAGTTATGCAAATATAATATTGCTATTGTTTGCTATAATAATATTGTTAAGCAAAAACTTATATTGCAAAATTTTTAGGTTAAATTTAGGCTGCTAATGTTTTTATATCTTTTATAACTTTTATTAATTTTATATTTGCTTTTATTTTTATTTTTACTTGTTTTGCACTTTTTGCTTTTTTTATATATCTTGCTAACTATGCTTGTCTTACTAATTAGTCTTATTTTGCGTTATAGTTGCTTTAAAAAAAAAAAATAACGCTATTGTTAAAATTAATATTAAAGTTGCTATTATTATTAATAAAAAAAATTACTACAAATTGCAAGTGTTAGTGTTCCACCTTAAATTAGCAATTATACCTGCGCTAATAGTTTAAAATTTTAGCTTTGTGCTTAAAAATAATTAAGTAAACCAAGCTAGACGTAATAAATAATTTTTTAATGCTTGCAAGCAACGTTTTAAAGCTATAAACCACATTGCTATAAATTTACAATGCTTTTAATTTTAATATTGTTAGCAAATTAAAAAGTATATCTAGCAATTAAAAAAGTTAGTTATATTATTATTAAGCAATAATAAATAGCTTATTTTAAGTTTTAGTATAAAGTTTTAATTTAAATAGTTATTAATTAAAAGCTATAATTATTAAATGATGCAAAAATTAACAAAAGTTAATTTTAAAGCAAATAAAAAACTATTTTAATATTTTAATTTAATATTATTATAGTCACGGAGGTGCGGTTCGCGGCCCGTGTAGTGAATTCAGGAAACACATATAAATTATATGGTGGCCAAAAATAACATCCTCAAGTGTGCAGCAGTTATTCTGGCCATAACTATATAGACTTATTCTGCCAATGCAAAGGCGGTGAGCCAAAATAGGAAGGTGGCATATGACTAAGCTATTAATGGGCTTAATGCATAATGGCCTATACAGGTATGAATGGCCTATTGAACTCGTACGGCGTAGATGCCGTAACTATTATGCAAATATAACCTTGTTAATTATTTTATAATTATTTGCGCTAGTTAAGCAATTTATAATATAGTTACGCTTTTTAGTTTTTATATTTAATATAAATAGCTTAAAGCTATTAATAAAAACCTGCTATAAAAAGTATTTTATTTTATTGCCTTACTAATTTTTATTAGCACAATTAATAAGGTTATAATATTTAGCTTAAGTATACTAAACTTGCTTATTATAATTAAAAAGTAGCTTTAAAATATTATTGTTAATAAATTAATTAATTTAGTAGTTAAAAAAAAAATTTTTATTTAAATAATAGATTGCTAATTAAGTGCTATAATAAATAAGGCTATTATAAAAATAAATATAATAAGGTAATAAAAAGTAAAAATATTACTAAAAAAAAATAAATATTAAATAAAATATATTAAATGTTATAGTAAAAAAAAAAAAAATAAAAAAAAAATT
>Ga0247782_1000594_pt1 | contig 14861 bp, 5 predicted proteins | sample UWRJL019104C5_FD_179928 | JGI IMG/M metagenome (GOLD analysis project Ga0247782, IMG submission 179928) | Plant litter microbial communities from Arlington Agricultural Research Station in Wisconsin, United States - UWRJ-L019-104C-5 | ecosystem: Environmental > Terrestrial > Plant litter >...
AATAAAGTGCTTTTATATTAAAATAATAAATAGTTTTTTTTTATAATAATAATATATAGCAAAATAATATAGCTATATAATAAAATAGCTTAAATAACTATAGCTTATTTATAATTGCTTTGCTATATTACTTTTAAGTTTTTTATATAATTAAATATAGTTTTAATTATTTTAAATAAAATTTTGCTTATAATAAATTTAGTTTTATTAAAATTATATATATATATTTTTTTAAACTTTATATTTTGCTATTATATTTTATATAAAAGTAAACTATTTATAATATTTTGCTATTATATTTTATATAAAAGTAAACTATTTATAATATTTTGCTATTATATTTTATATAAAAGTAAACTATTTATAATATTTAAATAAATTTTTATATAAAATATACTAATAATTAATTTAGTAATTAAAATATATTATAAAAGCTAATTATTATTATATAAAAGTATAAGTTTAGTTTTTATTAATGTATTTTTTATTATATAACTTTAATAATTAGTTAATTATATTTTTAATACTATTATGCTTAAATAAAAACAATTATATAATAAAGTTAAATATATATTATATAATAGCTTGCTTTTTAAGTTTAGTACATTTTTAAATATTAATAAACCTATTAAATATTATTATATTATTATATTTTTAGTTAAAAAAGGTTATATATAATATATTATAAATTTTAACTGCATATTAAATGCTTAGTTTTAAATTTATATAAAGCGCTTAAAGTACAAAAATAATATTAAACTTTTTTTAAAGGCCTACTATAGTAAGTAGTAAAAATATAGTAGATTAAAAGTTATGCTTACAAAGGTAAGAAAAAGTATTAAATATGGCCAAGTGTTAAATATGGCCGTAGGATACGTTATATTATATTTTAAACTATTGTTTTTATTTTTATATTGTTTAAAAAGTGCTAACTATTTTTATTATATTTTATTTTAAAAGCAGCTAAGTTAAGTAAAGTAAAACTATAATAATAAGTTAAAAAAGCTATTTATATTAAATGCTATAAAAATAAGCTTAGTAAAAAGTAGCTTATACTAGTTTATATATTTAGTAGCGCAATTCATTATGTTAAATAAACAGATTTGAAAATAAACAATAGTTGCTTTTATAGTTATATAAATATAATACTACTATTATTTGCTATAATAACATTGTTGAGCAAAAATCTATATTGCAAAATTTTAGGGTTGGATTTAGGCTGCTAATGTTCTTGTGTTTTTTGTATATACTAAAGATATAGCTTGTCCTGCGCTTTTTGCTTCTTTTATATATCCTGCTAACCACGCTTGTTTTGCTGATCGGTTTTGTTTTGCGTTGTGGTCGCCTTTAATAAAAGAGAACAACGCCATTGTTAAAATTAGCATTAGAGCTGCTATTATTATTAGTAAAAAAAATTATTATAAATTATAGGTGTTAGCGTTTTACTTTAAATTAGTAATTATACTTATGTTAATAGTCTAAAATTTCAGCTTTGTGCTTAAAAATAATTAAATAAACTAAGCTAGACGCAATAAATATTTTTTTAATGCTTATAGGCAACGGTTTAAAGCTATAGGCCGTATTATTATATATTTGCAATACTTTTAATTTTAATATTGTTAGCAAATTAAAATGTATATTTAATAATTTAAAAAGTTGGTTATATTATTATTAAGTAATAATTAATAGCTTATTTTAAGTTTTAATATAAAGTTATAATTTAAATAGTTGCTAATTAAAAGCTATAATTATTAAATTAATATTATTTATAAAGCTTATTATAATAATAATAGTAATAGTAAGCTTTATAGCACTTTTATATATAATATAATAAGCTTAGCAAGCTTTTAATTAAAAAAAAACATTTTATAATATATAATAGTAAAAGCTTTTTATTTAGCTTATTACTTATAATAAAAAGCTTTTTTTTATAATATAATTAAGTGCTTATAATTAACTATATTATATATTTTTAAAATATTTAATAATAATAATAATATAATATTATTTTATTAAAGTGTTTATTAAGCTGTTTTTATTATTAGCTTTTATTATTTATTTAGCTTTTTAAAAGTAAGTTAAAAATTTTATTACTTTTATTAAGTGCTTAACGTATCTTATAGCTATATTTGCTACCCGGCCATATTTGCCACTTTATTTTCCATATAAAAAACGTCCGTGCGCAACTTTATAACTTAGTTAATACTAATGCTATAATAATATAAAGAGTACCAAATAATTTATAACTAAATAATAAGTTTAAATATAATTTTTTTATATTTATAGTATTTTTATTTAGCAAGTTATTAAGTAACATGCTAAGCAAAAATTATATTATAGTATAAATATTATAATAGTATATAACTTATATAATAATAAAGTAATTAAATAAAAAAAAATACTACTAGGTTTTTTATTTTAATAAAAAGCTAATGGTTATATTTATATTATTATATAATTAAAATTAATAAAGTTATAAGTTTATGCATAGACTTTTTTGCTAAAATCTTTTTAATAATCTTTGCTTATTTAATAACTTAATAACTTGCTAAATAAAAATGCTATAAGTATAAAAAATTTATATTTAAACTTATTATTTAGTTATAAATTAATTAATACTTTTTATATTATTATAGGTTTAGTATTAGCTAAGTTATAAAGTTGCGCACGGACGTTTTTTGTATAGAAAAAAAAGTGGCAAATATGGCCGGGTAGCAAATATAGCCGTAGGATACGTTATATATATATTTTTTAAAAACTTTTATTATAATATTAATTAATAATTTTTTTTTTTTTTTTAAGTTTGCTTTATTAAAAATGTTTTTTTTAGTTTAAGTATAACTATTATATATACTTTTTAAAAGCATTTAAAATAATACTTTAATAAAAAGCTTATTAACTTTTAATATTTTTTATAAAAACACTTTATAACTTAATATAATAATATTATTAGCTTTAATTTTTTATTTTAATTTAAAATATTAATAACTATTATATTTTATAAGTTTAATAAAAAAGCTAAAAAAATTTATTAATAAGCTGTTAAGCTTTTTTAGTATATAATAATAATTATAAGTTTTTTTAAATTATTTGATAAAAAAATTTATTATTATATTTAATATTATTTTTAGCAAATATATTTACTTTATAAAGCTTTAAAGCATTTTTAAGTTTTTTAAAGATTTTATTATTATTTATTATTAGCTTATTTATTAAGCTTTAATTATTTTTATTTTAAAGTTTTATTTTATATTACAAAATATTTTTAAGCTATTTATAAAAAAAATTTTTAATATTATTAATATATTTATTTTATAATTATTTTAAAGCTTATAATTTTTAAAATTATTTATAATACTTTTTTATTTTTAAGCTAAACATTTTATATTGTATTAAAAGCTTTATAATAATTATAAGCTATTTTAATAATTTATTAAAGCTTTATTAAGCTTATTAAAAGTAGGCTTGACTATAGGGCATATAGCTAGGTGTAGCTAAAGGTAGTACTTAGTGCTTAGTAGAAGTATAAGCTAGCGGAGGCTTGCTAGGTATAGGGCTTGGATCAGGGGATATAGTGGAATATAGGGGCCGTAGGTCCTTGTAAGGTACTATAGGTGAAGGTATATGCTTAGTAAGCAGGGGAGGCAACTTAGTATGCTTAGAGAGCAGGCTAAGTAAGCTAGTATGCAAAAGGAACAGGTAAAGTGGGCTAGTAGGCGCTAGACCTATTAAATAGCAAATAGGTAGCAAAGTGCTAGCAAGGACTTATAAGCTTAATATAGAGGGTATAAGGCGTATAAGGCTTATAAGGCAGCTAATATAGCAGTAGGCTATAAGTAATATAGTAAAGGCTTAAGGCTGCAATAGTAGGGCTAAAAGATTAACTAATAGTAGGCTATAAGCATAGTATATAAATATAATAAAAAAGTAATTGCTATTAACTATTTAAAAATCTAATAAAGGTAGGTAGGCAAGTGCCCTTATATATATGCTTAAAATTATAGGGCATATTTAGCAATTAAACTACTATATATAATTGCTAGTATAATAAGGGGTTAAGCCTTTTTAACTAATAAGAAAATTTATAATAGGTTATAGTAAATATATTTACTAAGTTTATTGCAATATAGCAGGTCTTAAGGGCTTAAAAGCTATTAAAAGCGCTGTAAATAGCAAAGCCTAAAGGGTGGGCGCTTATAAGTTTAAAGGCTAAGGCGGGGCCGAGGCGCGGCCGACTTGTAAGGGCCTAAGATTGGCAAAAGAAGGTATAAGTAGAGCTACCTTATATAGTAAGTAGAGCTACCTTGCATGTAAGTAAAGTTACCCTGCATACTAGCCTAGCCTACCTTATATTAGTGTGCATAAGAGCTTGATTAGTGCTATAATTAATGCTATAATTGTAATAGGCCTTGCAATAGTTACTACATAGGTTATAAGGCATGTAGTGGTTTTACTATAGTGCCTGCAAGGGCTTAGTAGTAGATATAAGGTTTTTATAAATAGCTATAGCGCTATAGCACCTCTATAGTGGCCCATAAAGGTATAGCATTGTTATAGTGGCTTAAGGAGGCATGAGGCGGATGCATATAGCAACAAGTAAGTAGCTTATGTAAGGGTAAGGCCTATGGCTAAGTAAGGGTATAGCCAGTGAGGTGTTAGCAGCTAAAAGGTAAAAAATACAGTTAGTAAAAATGTAAAGGTGTTTTTAACACCTCTTCTTAAGGGCATTATCTGCCCTTATAGCTTTAAGCCTTAATATGTGCTAAAATTTAGCTTGTTTAATAGGCGTTAAAGCCTTAGTTAGCCTATTAGCAAGCATTTTAATAGTTTATATATAAGTAATAAATACTTATAAACTATGCTAAGCTTTCCTAATATATTAAATTTTTACTAAGGTATATTTAATATACTAATAATATTTAAGGTTTTTTATAATAAATATAAACTTTATATTATTTATAAATATAGTAGTTAGCTTTTAAATTATAAGCTTTATTTTATTATAAAAAGCTTAAATTTATTATGCTTTTTTTATAGCTTTTATTAAAGCTATAAATTTAGCTTTAAAAGTGCTAAAAGCTACTATAAAAGCTTTTTTAGCTTTTTAACTTACTATAGCGCCTACTACTATAGCTATATATTTTTAAGTAGATTTAGTAATAATAAAGCAGCTTGTGTAGTTATTATTACTAGCTATTATATAATAGTGCGTAGTAAGTAATAAAAGTAGATCTATGCTTTTTATAAAGCTATAGCTAAGTGCTAACTTATAAGTGCTTTTTAAATACTTTTAAAGCTTTATAGCTGCTATAAAGTAATGCTTATAAAAGCTTTACATATAGCAAGCAAGCTATTAGCATATAAATATAATATTTAGTTTGCTAATAAGCATAAAGTAGTTTGCAGTGCTTATAATTTGCATATAATAATAAGCTTGCAATATAAATAGCAGTAGTTTTAAGTTTTTAACTTTTATAATTTTAAGCTATAATAAAATTTTAGTAGGTTTAATATTTATTAAATTAAGCTTAATTAAAGCTTATTAAATATATTATAGCTATAAAAAATATAAGCACTAGTTTAGCTAATTTTAAATAATTCTTGCACTTAAAAACTACTTTGCAAGCCTTTTGTTTTTAATAGTATAAATAATATATATTTAAGCTTTTAATAAAGCAATATAAGCTTTATTAAGGCCTATAATTAAGCAGTTATTTATATAAATAACTATATAAGTGCTTATAAAAGCTTAAAAATGCACTAAAGTATTACTAGCAAGAGGTATAAAGCTTAGTTACTTAAAAAGCTTTTATAGCTTTTTTTACTATTAATGCAAAGCTTATTTAAAGCTATATAGCACTTAAAATAAGTAAATAACTTGCTTTATAATAAAGTTATACTTATACTTTACTGCTAACTTTATAAGTTTAAAATTTTTTAATAATTTTTTAAAGCACTTAAATAATTATAAGTAAATAACTTTAAAAAGGTTACTATTAAAAAAAGCTTTTATAAAATTAATTTGCTTAATTTTTTAATTGTTAAAAGCTATAAGTGCTAAAAAAATGTACTAAGTAAGCAGTATAGTAATAGTTATAAAAGTTTTTAAAAAATTAATTTTAAAAGCTTATTTAAAGCTATAAACTATTAAGCGCTTTTTATACTTAATAATATTGCTTAGTTAGTTTAGCTTTTGTTTTAGCACTTATTAAAAGCTTATAGCGTGCTTGCTAGCTATTATAACTTTTATAAACTATAGTACACTATTTTTAAGTAGTTAGCATAGTTTAAATTTGCTAGCTTTAAGCTACTTTTAAGCTTTAAAAGTTTTTAAAGCTTGCTTTAAAATAAATAGCTTTAGCAAAGCGCTTATAGTTATAAATATAATTTTTTATATTATTTTATAAACTACTTAATTAATTATTATAAAGTTGTTATAAAATAAGTTAGCAATTTTTTTATTTACGGTAGTGCTTTTAGCTATAAAATTATTGTTAATATTAACAAACTAATTTTATTTAGCAACAGTTATATAAAATAACTTTATTAAAATTTTAATAAGTAGCGCATGCTATAATAAATTAATAGTAAGCTATATAAAAAGGTTTATAATAAAAAATTTAGCAGCTTTTTTACTAAATATTAAAGCAATAAGTAAATCTTTTTTTAAAAAAAGTTTTAGCTTAATTATTAATATATAGTTTTATAAAAAGTTTTTAAAAAATTTAAAGCTTTTTATAGTAAGCTTATTAGCAAGCTTTTTAAAGTAATTTAAGCGCTAAAAATAATTTAAAAGTATAATTTTTTTAAGTACTTTAGTAGTAGTAAACTATATAATAGTATGCTTATAAAAAATATATACTAGGTAAGTAAAGGTGCTAAAAATTGCTAAAATATAGCCTTTTTTAGCGCGTTTTTTAAGCTTATAGCTTATTATATAGCGCTTATAAAAAGTAGTAATAAAGTAAAGTAAGCTTATTATTTTATATTAATTAAGTTAAAAAATATGTAGTACTAAATTAAGCTTAAGTTTATTTTATAGTAGTTAATAAAGCGTAAAATTTTTATTAGTAACTACTATATAGTTTACTAAGTTTATTATAGCAAGTAAAACAAAGTTTTAAAAGTAAAGTAGTAAGCTTAAAGCTTATAAAGTAGTATAAAAGTAATTTAAAAGTATGTAAATTAACTATTTTAGTAAGCTATTTTATTTATACGTATAAAGGCTTAAAGTGCTAAAGGCAATGCTTTTACGCTATAGCTAAGTGCTTATTAGCTTATTTAAAACTTTTAGCTTTGCATTAAAAAAAAAGAGTACAAAGTAGTAGTTATAGCAATTTTTTAAGCTTTAAAAAAAGCTTTTAATTGCTTTAAATATAGTAGGTATAAATTTATTTTTTAAAAGCTTATATTATTTAAATTATGTTTTTTGCTTTATTAAAATAAGCATATAAAGTATATAGTTATAAAAAAAAAGCTTAATAGTAAATATATTTTTTGCTATAATATGTAAAGCAATAGCTAGATTATTTATTATTATAAGCTTAAAGCATTAAATAGCTTTATTAATAGTGCACTTTTTATAATAAAAGTTGCTATTTTTAATACTATTAAGGTTAAAAAGCTTTTTAATAATTTTAATAGTTTTTTTTAATAGTAGTAGGCTTATATAATTAAGCTTAGTATGCTAAAGTATAGTAAACTATAAAAGCTTAAAAAGTAGATTTTAATGCTTTAAAATCTGCAAAAGTGCTGTTACTAGCTTTATAAAGTAAAATAAGTTTTTTTTAAAAACTTTTTAACCTTTTTTAAACAAGTTAATAGCTTTAATAGCTACTTTAAGTAATAAAGTGCTTTGTAAAGCACTTTATAAAACTATATATAAGTTTTAAATTTAATAAATATAATAAAATTAATGCTTATTAAGCTAAAAGTTGCTTAGCTTTAAGCTATTTATTAAAAAAAAGTAAAAGGCTATATTTTTAAACTTTAAAGTAGTTAGTAAGTTTTTAAACCTATTTAATAAGCATAAGCTTTTTAAGTAACTACTTAACTTATAGTAAAAAGCTTTTAAAATAATATTTATATTAAAAGCTAAAATAAAAAGTATATTTTTTAAAGTAATCTTAGTAGTACTAGTAAAAGTATAAAGCATTTTAAAAGTTATAGTGCTTTTTTTAACAGCTTTAGTAGCTTTTTAATAGTAAAAACTTAGCTTAAGTTTTTTAAAGCAATATAATTAGTAAACTAATATTTATTATTAGCTATATAAATAGTAAAGCTTATATTATAAATTTAAAAAGCTTTTTATTTTGCTATAAATTATATAATATAAAAAGCTTTAGTAAATAATATAGTAGTTTTATTACTTTAATTAAAAAACTTAGTTTAAAAGTAAAAAGTTATTTAGCGCGTTAAAAAGCTAGGTTAGCTTTATTTAATGCTTTTTAATAGCAGTTTTAAAAACTTTTAGCAGCTTTTATAAAGTAAGCATTACTTTTTGCTATTAGTTTGTTTTATAAGCAAATAATTAGCTTAATAAAATTTAGTAAAAAAAGTTAATAAGCTTTTAAAAGCTTTAATAGCTTTTATAGTAGTAGTTTTTATTTTATTATAAAAGTTTTATAATATATTTTTTATAAAAAACTTTATAGTAAAGTGTTTTTTAAGTTAGCTTAAAGCAGCTAAAGCATATTATATAAACTTAATTTAGCTTACTTAATTAAAGTATGCTTTAATTAAAGCTTTTAAATAGTTATTATAAATATTTATAAAAAGTATAATAGCTTTTATAGCTTATAATTAAAAGTAAATATTATTAAACTAAGCATTAAAAGCTGCTAAGTTTTTATTTAAAATATAATATAAGGTATAAAACTTTTTATATAATTAATTTTATATTTAATTAATGCTAAGCTTATAAAAAGTTTATAAAGTAATAAATATTTTTATAAAAAAGTAAATATAAGCAATAGCAGCTTATAAAATTATTAAAAGTAATTTTTAAATTAGTAATAATATTATAGCTTAATTAAAATTAGTATAAGTATTAAAAATAAAAAAGTTAGTAATAAATTTAAAAATATTAATAGCTTTAAAACTAATTTATAAAGCTTATAGCTATTGCTTATAGTTAAAACTACTTTATAACTTTTAGTTATTAAAAAGGTTATATAAACGTTTAGCAATCTTTTTACTAAATATTTTTTATATTATAATAAAAGCTTAAAAGTTAGCTATATTAGCGCTATACTAAATAATAAGCGCTTTTTAAGTAGGTTAAGTAAAAGTTTTACTTAGGTTACTTTGCTAAATAAGGTTATTAATAAAAATAAAAGCCTAGCTAGCATAAAGGGCTATAACTATTACTATTAGGTTTTTAAGTTATTATTATAAGGCTTAGGTTTTTATACAGCTACATATAAAGATATTATATAAAGCGCTAAGTTACTTTTTATAGTGCTATAAGTTAACTTTTATTTAAAAGTTTTTATTGCTATTAAAATAGTTTTTAAAAGCTTAAAACGTTAACTTAAAAGTTATTTTAAGCGCTATAAAAGCTTTGCTTTTAGTAGCTTAAAATAAACTATTAAACATAGTAGTATAAAAAGTAAATATTAATTAAATATAGCGCTATTAGTAGTTAAGCTATAAAAAAGTCTAGCAATATGCTAAGCTTATAACCTATTAAAAGTAAGCTTAACTATAAAGCATATAGCTAGGTATAGCTAAAAGTAGTACTTAATGCTTAGTAAAAATATAAGCTAGCAAAAGCTTGCTAAGTATAAAGTTTAAATTAAAAAATATAGTAAAATATAAAGGCTATAAGTTTTTATAAAGCATTATAAATAAAAATATATGCTTAGTAAGCAAAAAAAGCAACTTAGTATATTTAAAAAGCAGGCTAAGTAAGCTAGTATATAAAAAAAATAAGTAAAGTAAACTAGCAAGCGTTAAACTTATTAAATAGTAAATAGGTAGCAAAATGCTAGCAAAAACTTGTAAGCTTAATATAAAAAGTATAAAGCGTGTAAGGCTTATAAAGCAGCTAATATAGCAGTAGGCTATAAGTAATATAATAAAGGCTTAAGGCTGCAATAGTAAAGCTAAAAAGTTAACTAATAATAGGCTATAAGCATAGTATATAGGTGCAATAAAAAAGTAATTACTATTAACTATTTAAAAATTTAATAAAGGTAGGTAAGCAAGTGCTCTTATATATATGCTTAAAATTATAAGGCATATTTAGCAATTAAACTACTATATATAATTGCTAGTATAATAAAAGGTTAGGCCTTTTTAACTAATAAAAAAATCTATAGTAGGTTATAATAAATGTATTTACTAGGTCTACTATAATATAGCAGGTCTTAAGGGCCCAAAAGCTACTAAGAGCGCTGCAAATAGCAAAGCCTAAAGGATGGGCGCTTGTGAGTTCAAAGGCTGAGGCAGGGCCAAGGCGTGGCCAACTCGTAGAGGCCTAAGATTAGCAGAGGGAGGTGTGAGTAGAGCTACCCTGCATGGTGGGTGGAGCTACCCTGCATGTAAGTGGAGTTACCCTGCATACTAGCCTAGCCTACCCTACATTAGTGTGCATAAGAGCTTGATTAGTGCCGTAACTAATGCTATAATCGTAATAGGCCTCGCAATAGTTACCACATAGGTTATAAGGCATGCAGTGGCTCCACTATAGTGCCTGCAGGGGCCTGGCAGTGGATACGAGGCTTCTATGAATAGCTATGGCGCCATGGCACCTCCATAGTGGCCCATGGAGGCATGGCATCGTCATGGTGGCTCAAGGAGGCATGGCACCGCCATGGTGGCTCGAGGAGGCATGAGGCGGATGCATATGGCAACGAGTGAGTGGCTTATGTAAGGGTAAGGCCTATGGCCAAGTGAGGGTATGGCCAGTGAGGTGTTGGCGGCTGAAGGGTAGAAAACGCAGTCGGTAGAAACGCAGAGGCGTTTTTAACAACTATAATATTATATAACTAGTTTAATATTTAAGTAATTAAAATAAAATAAAAATACTACTAAATTCTTTATTTTAATAAAAATTTAATAGTTATGTTTTTATTATTATATAATTAAAATTAATAAAGTTATAAATTTACGCACAGACCTTTTTACTAAAATCTTTTTAATAATCCTTATTTATTTACTACTTTAATAACTTACTAAATAAAAATACTATAAATATAATATTTAAACTTATTATTTAGTTAAAAATTAACTAATACTATTTATATTATTATAGCAATAGTATTGGCCAAGTTATAATGTTGCGCACAGACGTTTTTTATATAGAAAAAAAAGTAGCAAATATAGCCGGGTAGCAAATATGGCCGTAGGATATGTTAATAAATAAATAAAAAAGCTTTAAATATAGCACTAAAAAAAGTAAATAAAAAAATAAAAATATGTATTTTTTAATAAGCAAAACTATTTAATTATAAAAAAAAGCTTTTAAATATAAAATTAATAAAATATTATAAAAGCTTTTTTATATAAATTATATATTTTAAACTAGTTATTTTATATTGCTTTATAAGTATATAGGTAGCAAAAAAATAATAGCTTATATTATTTTAAACTATAGCTTTTTAAATAATAAGTATAAAAAGCTATGCTAAAAGCTTGCTTTAGCTTGCTTAAAATTAAAAGCAAACTTAGCTATAGCTATAAATAAATTAAAAAGTATATAAAATATAGCTTAATAACTTTTTTATATTAAAAAGCTTAACTATAATATATAATTTAGCTAAATAAATTAAAAAAGCTTATAAAACCTTATAGCAATAGTTTAAAAAGTATAAAAGTAAAAAAAAAAATTTTTTTTTATAAAATTAACTTTAATAAGCTTATTAACTTTAAAAAGCTTATAAAATAAAGCATAAGCTAAGCTTTATATTTTATTTAATTTTTTTTTGTTAAATTTAATTAAATAAAAATTTAATATATAAAAAAAAAATATAATAAAAACTTTATATAAATAGCACAAGCGTTTTATTTAGCTAAAAAAGCACTTTAAAAGCTTTTTTAAAATAGTTTTTGCTTGTAAATAAAATATAAAATATAATAAGGTTATAAAAGTATTAAATAACCTTACTTTTTATACCAAAACTTATTAACTTTATAACTATATAGCTTTATAATAAAAAATAATAAAAATATAAAACATTAAATTTTATATAATAAAATAATAAAATAATATTTTTATTTATTTAAATTATTTTTATTAATTTTATATAATTAATAATAACTAGTTATTTAAATAAAAAGTTAATTTTTATTAAAAATCAAAAAACTAATAACTAAATAAATAAAATATTTATTAACTTAGTTTTAAATTATTTTAAATTTATATTTTTATTAAAATAATAATCTTTTAATAGTATATTTATAATTATTTTATTTATTTAGTTATTAGTTTTTTAAATTTTTATAAAACTTTATTATTTATTTAAACAGCTTTTATTAATTATATAAAATTAATAAAAATAATTTAAATAATTAAGTAAAATTATTATTTTATTATATAAAACTTAATGTTTTATACTTTTACTATTTTTTATTATAAAGCTATATAGTTATAAAGTTAGTAAGTTTTAATATAAAAAATAAGGTTATTTAAAACTTTTATAACCTAACTATAGCTGCGCTATAAAATAGCTAAGCAGATTATTTAATAATAATATATATTAATAAGCTATTTTAATATTATATAATGAAATACTTAATAAATATAAATTAAAAAATATAATACAAGCTTTATATAAGCAGCGCAAACATTTTATTTAATAATAATAATTATATATTTATATATGCATGCATTTTTTTTTATTTTATACTATTTAGGTTTTGCATATATAAAAAGTAAAGGGCTTAAGGATTTTAAAACGGTTAGCGCTCTGGCCAACAGCAGCAAGGTACCTTGGCAATCCTTTAAATGCCTCCGCGCAGCTCTTATGTCCACCAAAAATGCACCAATCTGACACAAGTAAGGTGTGATGTTAGACAGTCACAAAGGCATCAAGGAAAGGTGAGGACACTGTCGTGAAGAAATAAGAACTGTCTTGTTGATGATAGGAAGAAGCTAAGCTAAGCCGTGGTAACATGCTGTCTCCACCCATGACTATGTCAGGGGACGCCTAACATGTGAATAATGTCAAAGCAGTAAAATTTTACACTTCAGCGATTGGCATTACATAGCGCCGCTGGCCCTTGAAAAAGGGCGTGTTGGGCGATTAACCGGACATACCTGCATGGGCCATATCCCGTCAAAGGGGTTGCTTGATAGCCCATTGACGGCGCAAGCCTCCAAAGGGGTCTCCTCCGAGCAGGGAACATACACACACACACAAATAAATTAAAGTGCCAGATTAACATCTGCCTCAGGCCCTCGTGAGGAGGGTGGTGGTGCTCACTAACCATAGGCAGCCTTGGCCCTCAAAAAGTTATATATAAATTAAAGCCCTAGGGCCTTTTGATTTGCAGGATATGGAGATGGGCGCCTTGTAGTTAAAGCTTTCCATTTCAGGGGCGGCTTACCTGGCGCAACCAGGTCTTATTATAGACAGTGTTTTTATTTGAGAAGTCTTCTTTCCAGAAGGCTTTATTACTTATGGCCTAGCAATGCAATAGGACAGCTTTCCTATTGATTCTTGAGCAAACCGAGTAACTGGTTTAGCAAATCAACAAGGCTTTGCGTTGGATTTGATTGACCATCATTTTGTCCCCCGTTCTGGCTTCCGTCCTGTCCACCAGACTGACCACCAGACGGTTTCCCGGTCCCATTTCCTATTCCATTACTACCTCTGCCATTCCCGGCAGCCGGCTGCTTCGTCCCACCAGGGCTGGCTGGGACAGTTGATGAGGGGAAGTAGTCGAAAGTAGGGATAGTACTTGTGTCTGCCGCGGCACCAGTACCGGAAGCGGCTGGTGATGTTTTCGTCCCAGCCGGAGATGCCGTGGTCGTCGCTGGCGGTGGCACTCGTGTTCTCGTGCTACTTGCTGCCGGGCCCCCAACCACAGGGATGGTAGCTGACGGACCATAGCTGAACACGGGGATCGTAGCCGTGTCGATACTGGACTGTCTCTTTGCTAACGGCTTGGGTGTGTTGGGTTGCGCCTGGTCATCGTGTTGAGGGATGGCGCTAGCAGATATCGCAGCAGCTAGGAGCGATAGACTTGAGAGGAAGATGGAGGCACGCATGGTCTATACGTTGATGCGAAACAGAATCCCCGGATCCGAGGCGGCGAGGTGGTTGAGGAGCTGGTACGGCAAAATTGCGTATTGCTGTCTGTCTGTGTGTACCGGTTTATGGAAGGAACGACACCTCGGCCAGCCGAGAGGAGAGGAAAATACAGGTAGTGATGAAGGAAGCGATCTGAGCCTGGATCCGAGAGAACACAAAACACCATAAAGCAGGCTATCATGTACATACAATAAACGGAGAATAAGGATGATCGATGACTGGTCCGGTATGCGTGGCAGACACCTTACCTATGTTTAAAGTTCATGTTTTATTTTGACGCGGGAACGGCACAGGATTGAATGAAAGGGTCAACGCAGAGACGAGGTCGAGGTCCAGCGACCATGACCGGTCTCACATTGTCGCCGTCTTGGCAAACTCGCGCGCTGTTGAAACATGGCTAGCGAAGACCACGATACAATCTGGCCTGTTGGGACATCGTTCTTTTTGGTCTGAAGACCAAAACAGCCACTTGACAATCTATTCGCATAGCTACCCGGAAATGACGTGCCAGGGGATGAAACTCTTGGTGTGTTGTTTATGTATGATCGGTGTTCTACTATTAGCCCCCCCCCCATCCCCCCCCCCCCCCCTCCCACCCACCCC
>Ga0247782_1000595_pt1 | contig 14816 bp, 6 predicted proteins | sample UWRJL019104C5_FD_179928 | JGI IMG/M metagenome (GOLD analysis project Ga0247782, IMG submission 179928) | Plant litter microbial communities from Arlington Agricultural Research Station in Wisconsin, United States - UWRJ-L019-104C-5 | ecosystem: Environmental > Terrestrial > Plant litter >...
ATAATATTTTAAATTTTTTATTTTTTTATTATTTTTTTTTTTTTTTTTTTTTTTTTTTAAAGCGCGTTTTTTAACTTTTTAATAGTTTGTTTTACTAACTAAGTTATTATTATAATTTATATTATATATAGTTAACAAGTTAAGCATATATATTAATATTTTTTATTTTTTATTTTTTAAAAGTTTTTTATAATTATATAGCAAAAGTTTAAAATTAAATTAGCGCATAATTTTATTATTTATTTTATTATTATAAAGTACTTTTTTAAATATAATTTTAATAATATTATTTAAATAGTTTAAATATTTTATATTAATATTTTTTGCTTTTTATTTTTTAGTTTTTATTATTATACTATAATAATTTAAACCTTTTTTAATAATTTGCTAAATAGCTAAAGTTTTTTTTAAAGTATAAAAATTATATTTTTATACTTTATTTTTTTTGCTATATAATTAAGCTTTTATAATAGTTTATTTGCTAAATTTAAAATGCTTAAGTAATATTTAATATTAAAATTAAACTAAGCTAGTTTATATACTTAGCATACTAACTTTTTTTAAAAATTATATACTAATAAGTTAATAATTTTTTATACTGCTATATAGTTTATTTAAATTATAAAAAGCTTATTTATGCTTTTAAAGTATTAGTGCTAATGCTTATAGCTTTTAACTATTATTAAAAGTTTTTATTAGCTAATAGCTTAATATATTTTTATATTTATTAGTTTATATAACTAGTATATTATTAGCTATTACTACTTTTTATATAGTTAAAATAAAATGCTTAAAATAGCTTTTATTAATATATTTATTTTTATTTTAATTAAAAGTTTATTATTTTTATATTAAAAAATAGTTACTAATATAAATGCTTTTTTAAAGCTTTTAAAAGCTTATTTTACTTTTTTAGTTTATTTAAATAAATAGTTATGCTTATTTTGCTTTTTTAGTAATATTATAATTAGCATAATAATTTTAAAGTATTTAGCAATAAACTTTTTATAAAACTTTGTAAATTTTAAAAATACTTAAATATTATATACTAATTTAAAAAACTTTTATTTTTAAATTATAATAATTTTTTATAAATTTATTTTAATACTTTTAATAATAATAATAAATTTTAAAAATTTTATTTTTATTTTAAATAATTTATACTTTAATAGTTTAATAAATAAGTTATATTGCTTTAAACGCTTATAAACTAATTAAAAATGCTTACAATATTATTTTTTATTATTTAAAAATATAATAATATTATTTAAATAAACTATATAAATATAATTTATTAGTTTTGCTAATATTTTATATATATAGCTTTAAAATATAGCTAGCATATTAGTTAGTTTAAAAAGTATAATAATATATTTAAAGTGCTTATATTATATTTAAAAAGTAGTTTTTTATTAATTGCTAGCTTTAATATATATTTTATAGTATATATTTTTTAAATTTAATTTAAAAAATATTTTAGTAAACTTTAAGCAGTTTATAATTTTAAATATAAGCAGTAAAAAATATTTATTTTTTATTATAACTTTATTTAGTTTTTAGTAGTTAATATAAAGTTTTATTATATTATTTTTTTTAGCTATAAATAAGATTAGCATGCTTATATTAGCTTATAATTAGCAAATTTTGCTTGTTTATAATTTTTTTTTAAATATTTCTTTTTAACCTTTTAAAGTTAAGTCAATTAGCTTAAATAGCATCTTAACCTTTTTAATTAAATTAATTAAGTATTTTGCTTTTTTTAGCATAAAAATTTTTTTTTTGCTTTTTTAAAATATAATTAGCAAAAGCTTTTTAAATATGCTAGCAAGTTAATAATAATATTTATAAGCTTATTATTATTAATTTTTTTTAAAAAAAGCTTTTTTTTTAACTTTATATTTATAAAGTTTATAATATATACTTATTTATTGCTAACTATTTTATTTATAAAGTTTTTAAAGTTAACTTTTTAATATTATTAAAATATTATATTATAAAAGCTATATTTAAAATAATACTTAAATAGCTTATGCTTAGCTTTAATAGCAATAATTTAAAAGCATTAAGCTTTTTTTTTATAATATAAAATATTTAAATAAAAACTTTTACTTAGCTTTTTATATTAACTATTTAAAAAGTAGCCTTATATATTTTATAATATTATAGCGTTTTTTTATTTAGTTTTATAAGCTTTAAAATAAAAATTATTATTTTTTATAAGCATTTTTTAGCTAAGTTTTTATAAACTATATTAACTTGTACTTTTATATTTATATTTATAATAATATTTTTTTTTAATGTTTGCTATTTAATAAAATTATAGCTAATTTTTTAAAAAGTTTTTTTAAATTAAATACTTTATAAGTTTTTGCTAAAATAAATTAAATATATTGTTTTATTTTAGCTTAGCTTTTACTTTTTTTTTTTTTAATTTTATTTTTTATAATTTTTTTTTAAAATAAATTAATTATATTATTTTATTTTATTTTAGTTTTTATTTTTTTTTTTTTTAATTTTAAGTTAAACTAAGTAGTAATTATATTTTAAATTTTATTTTTTAGCTTTTTTAGTATTACTAATTATTATTTAGCTGCTAACTGCTTATTTTATAATTTAAACTAATAATTTATAACTATATGCTTTAGCTTGCTATAATTATAATATTTAAGTATTTTTTTGCTTGCTTATAATAATTTACTTTAATTATTATTTATATACTAGTTTTTTATATTTATAATATAGCTTTAAGCTAAGCTTTATATTTTTATTTTTAAATTATTTATACTTTGCTTATTTTTTAATAAGTTATTAAAAAGCGTGCACTTTTTACTATTTTTAGCTTTTTTATTAGTATTTTACTAAATATTTTATTGCTGCTTAGCTTTATTTAATATTAAAATTATATTTTTAAAAATTATTTTTTATTTAATTAAAATATGCTTAAAGCTTAGCTAAAATTTATACTAATAATTAAAAGCTAATTATAAATTATTTTTAAACTAGTAATAGCTTTTTAGCTTATATATTAAAACTTATTATTATAAAAAAATTTTTTTTAAAGTTTTATTTTTGCTTTAAAAAAGTTTTTTTAAATAATTTAAAATTTATATTTTTTTGCTAAATAAACTTTTAAAAAATTTTAAGTATTGCTTTATTTTTTAAGTTTTTATAATTTAACGTTTTATAATATGCTTGCTAGTTAATTTGCAAATTTTACTTTATTTAAATTAATGCTTAAATTATTTAAATAAAGTTTAGTTAGCTAAGCTTTTACTTATTACTTTTTTTAATTGCAAATATTTAATTTTTAATTTTTGTAGCAATAATATTTTACTTAAACTGCTTATAATTATATATAAGTGCTTTAATATTATTTTTTGCTTTTAGCTTTTGCTTATTTGCTAGCAATTATAATAACTAGCTAGTTTAAGCTATTATAGCTACTACTTATGCTAGCAATTTATTATGCTTTGCAAATTTGCTTTTATAGTACTATAAGTATAATTATAATTAGCTTAAAGTTTAGTTAGCTAAGCAACTATATTTTAGCTAACGCAAACTTTAACTTTTTTATTTTTGCAAACCTTTATACTAGTTATTTAAATTATTTAGTTTTAATAATTTAAAGTTTTTTTTATTAAGTATTATAAGCTTTAAGCTTATAAGCTATTTAATATTTAAATTATTATTTATGTTTAACTTATTTAAGCAAAATTTTAGTTTAGCAATAACTGTTTGCTTAATAGTTGCAAATTTTATAAATAATACTTTTTATTTAAATATTATATTGCAACTATTAAATATAAAAATAAAAAAGTATAAAGTTTAAGGCTTAATATATTATAAGATAATATATTAAATTTTAAAAAGTAGCTATAAAAAATTACTTTTATTTAGTGTATTAATTATATATAGCTATAAGGCTTTATTAAGCTTTTAGCTAATCTTTGGCTTGCTTTTAGCAAGCCTATGCAAGCAGTATATACTTTTTTAACAGTTGGTCCTTAGAAAAGGTATGTCCTCTTTATATAATATAACTATTTTATTATTATATTTATATATTTAACTAACTAGTTAGTTAATTTAATATTTATAAAAATTTAATATAAATAATATAACTTATATTTTTATTTATAAGTTTTATATTTTTTAAATATTTATTATAATTACTTAAGTTTATAACTATATAATTTATAATTTTGTTTTAAATAGGATTGGTTTATGATCTTGTTTGTTTTAACACGGAACCAGTCTTTATTTAAATCTGCCAACTAAGGGATCCGCGCTTGAGTGACTCAATCAATGTCACGGTGCGGTAGCTGTGGAGTGCTGCAAGGGCAGCTTTACCGTATCGATAAGACATTCTAACGTTCTTATTGGTGATTACTATACGCACTTACTACAGTGTCAACCGCTAGCTAAGACTGTCTCTAGCAGATCTCAACTGCGTCCCGTGACGGAACAGGGGAAGGGTGACCAGCCAGCCCCACTAAAACGGATTGCTAGAACTTTAATAGGCTCCTTTTACTTGGATAGGATCCGAGAGTTACCATTTACCGCCTTACATGTGGTGATGAAGATGGTCGCCTGCATCCATCTAGCTAGCAGGCTTAGATGTCTGAACCTACCTACTCTGCCTACCTCCGATGCGACCCAAACTACCTTCACTACGTATCGCATAGTCTACCTTCGATATTTGTGTAGTTCAGCTCCTATTGCAACTCCTTTAAACTTCTGCAACATGGCTGTTTACTAGCAGCCCGAAGCGCTGCGTGCCTCCCTTATCAGCCCTACAAGGTGCTTATCACGACCTCCTACGTCACCTAGGTAGTAAAAGGATACAAAGCAAAGAAGAGCGGTCTACCTGCCTATCGTCAAAGCTGAATCCCGATCTTCTGTCCGATACCTAAACTGATGGCCGCCTCACTCGTCTGTCCCTGTTTAGTACAATAATAGCATCCAATCAAGTTGATCCCGGCTCCGCCCGTCCTAGAACTTCATCATATCCGGTCCAAGTAGCCGACCTTCGTCTCACCATCTTTTTCTGTATTCTGCTATCGTGCTGGTATTATGCTTCCTTTCCCGTTGTCTGGCGCAGCAATCTGAGTTTCCATGTGTGTATCGGTTTATTGATTGCCTGCATGTCTACTCAAACTTAAATCATTTCGTTTGTTCCCAGCAGGTTTAGAGACCTGGTGCTTGGACCAGCTCCCGGAAGGCACCTAATCAAGCCATTCAATTTGACCTATACCCTGCACTAGGTAGCTTGTGCGGTCCTTCTCACCATGGCCTCCCCGCAAGAAGACGCGGCACGGCGTCGTATCAACAAAAAGATCTTCCGGAAGAGCAAGGAAGGGCATCGCCCAACGCTGGCATTTCCTGATCGTTTTAAAGACCTCCGAGACGACACCGAAGAAGATGTACTCCCGCCGAGCCAAGGTCCGCAAATGTTCATGAACATGAACCAGTCGATATTCGGTCTTATTGCCGCCGCCGGGTCTAACGTAGACTTCAACGACCGCTTCGAAGGCCAGTCTAGCGACGAGGAAGACGGCGCTCATGACGACAGCAAGGAGGATAACAGAGACGCTGATTTACCGGGGAAGAGGAGGCTACAGGAGAGAATAACAAAAACAACAATACTGAAACCGAGATCGTCTAGCAAGGAAAGTAATGATACGAACGAGAACGAGAAACAGGAACATGGGGCATCGGGCCATCTCCTCCGGTCCTTACCTCAACTGCCACGATTGGCAAGGAGTTCCCTAAGTAATCGAACCAGATTCAGGCGGCTCCGGCCATTTAATACAAGTGGTGGTAACGAGACTAGAATGCCGGCTTCTCCGACTGCTGACTCCCCCCCACCGGCCGCGGAGTCTGACTTGGCGGATCGTGGAGATCGTCCCGAGCCTGTCATGAGTCGTATGCTGGAAGCGAGGGCAGAAATGTCTTCGCGTCCCAGCTTTGACTTGGAAGGCTTATCAAAAGACCAGCAAAACAAAGGACTCGAAACAGGGCCTAGCACTCTTGCACAGAAACTGAAAGAGATATTCGAATTTGACGAGCTAGAGGAGGTCATAGATGGTATGACCCAACAGCATTATGCTCTGTTCATGGCTAATAATCATAACAGAATACCCCTGTTGGCTACTCCAAAGTGTCCTTCTTCAAGGTTACTTGTACATTACCTCGAAACATATCTGCTTCTATGCATATCTGCCCAAAAGATCTGTAAGCTTGGCTCTACGACTTCGACTATCGGCCAACATCGTTAACATGTTGTTCTAGCAAGAAGTTATAAAGTCAGGGTTTTTGGCCAAGAGCGGGAAGAGAAACCCAAAGTATAGTCGGTATTGGTTTCGATTAAAGGGGGATGTTTTGGCGTATTACCGTGATGCGGCCAATTTTTACTTTCCACATGGACAGATCGATCTTCGCTATGCAATTTCGGCAAGCGTCACAGATAAGGACAAGGACGGCGTCCACTTCTCGGTCGTTACCGATCATCGAACATATCACTTTAGAGCTGACAGCGCCCCCAGCGCCAAAGAATGGGTTAGAAGTTTGCAGCGGGTAATCTTCCGGTCACACAATGACGGCGACAGCGTGAAGATATCTCTCCCCATTGCAAATATACTGGATGTTGAAGACAACCAGATGATCGAGTTTGCAGACACCTGCAAGGTCCGTGTAATCGACAATGACGAGACATATTCTATGGACGAGGTATGTTATACTCGCGCTCACATGTTGATAAGCCTCGTACTGACGCCTCGTAGTACTTTTTCTCCTTCTTTAGTTTCGGCAAGGAAGCGATTGATGTTCTTAAGATACTTGTGGAGGAGTCATCTCGAGCGGGCGCTGACGGCCAACGTGCCAATCCTGACGCTGAGGCTAAAGATCCAAACTTCTTGACAGATGAAGCCAGGACGCCTAGGATTCATGAGAATGTTAGGGCGACATTATCGCCTCGATCACCCAGACACCGGCCGAGGTCAAGCTCTCAAATCAGCGACGACGGAGCAGATTATGCCCGCCGGTCCAGGCGCAGTCTAGGCCTGAGCTCCCCAAGCAGTGATTCTCACGTTCGTCGCAGTGTTAGTGGCCATCGGTCACTTGGGAGGAGCACTACGTCACAAGAGAATGATGATTCTTTCGTTCAGTCCATTGAAGACCCCAGTATCTTGGGTATGGTGGAGTCATCAAATGAGGATCCATCCGGGAGTCAGATCTTGAGAGGAAGCGAGGTGTTTCACAGACCTACTATCCAGCGCTCTACTTCTACTTCTCGAGCTTCTGGCGCGACCAAGCCTTTGGAAAAGGAATCGTCCCAAGGGCTCTCGCGAGACACATCTCGCCAGACACTCCATGCCATGACAACTGGCCACGTAAAAGACACCGTGGGCAGTGAACAGACAGATCAAGCAACTACACCAACGCTCCAGGGCTTGACGAAGATGGGCTCTTATCCAATATATAGAGCTGGAGCATTAGCAAGCTTCTTGAACCAAACCGGCCGCCGAATGAGCAATCTCCTAGCAACCGAGTCCATGGGGTATGTAGAAAAGGTATCGGGCATGTGGAAAGGAGGAAGAAAACACTACCATACTACACCAGGACTTAGAATAGGGGAGGAAGAGGAAGACGGGGACGACGAGACGGGCGAGAAACATATCTCGGCGATGGAACGATTCCGAGAACATTTCGCCCTCCCAGACACGGAGCAGCTTCAAGCTACGTATTTCGGGTTCCTTATTCGTGTTCTTCCGCTTTACGGCAAGGTTTACATCAGTGATCGGTATTTCTGTTTCCGCAGTCTGTTGCCAGGGACTCGAACAAAGCTCATCCTCCCACTGAAGGATATCGAAACCGCCGATAAAGAGATGGGCTTCCGCTTCGGATATTCTGGCTTGGTCATCGTTATCCGCGGCCATGAAGAACTATTTTTTGAGTTCAATCAGGCCGATGTCCGTGACGATTGTGCGATAACTGTTCTACGTAACTTAGATACGATAAGATACGAACGCGAAACGGCATCAATAGAAGATGATGAATCCGAAGGGAGAGACGAAGCACTTGCGGAACGTAACGCTCTCAATGAAGCGCGTCTGCATGAGGGAACAGAGCATGAGCTCAAGATGCCTCAAGATGCTTCTGATCTCGTCAATTCTACCCCTACGATATTATTCGACGATACCAAGGCATCATTCATCAATTTCAAGCCAACCGAGTCCATGAAAATAACCTGCTTGACCATTGGCTCTAGGGGCGACGTCCAACCATATATCGCTCTTTGTAAAGGCCTAATGGCAGATGGCCATAAGCCTCGAATAGCTACTCACACCGAGTTTCGAGAGTGGATCGAAGGACATGGCATTGAATTTGCCCCCGTCGCTGGTGACCCCAGCGAACTTATGCGTATCTGTATCCAGAACGGAACGTTCACCTGGGCCTTTCTTCGTGAGGCCAATTCCAAGTTTCGTGGCTGGCTAGACGGACTACTGGAATCAGCGTACACTGCTTGCCAAGGCTCTGATCTTCTAATCGAGAGTCCCAGTGCGATGGCAGGGATTCACATCGCAGAAGCGTTAAACATTCCATATTTCCGTGCGTTCACCATGCCATGGACACGGACACGCGCCTACCCCCATGCCTTTGTCATGCCCGAACACAAGATGGGAGGGGCGTATAACTACATCACGTATGTCATGTTTGACAACGTATTCTGGAAAGCAACCGCCCATCAAGTCAACCGCTGGCGCAATAAGGTTCTAGGCTTGCCGAACACGAACCTGGAGAAGATGCAGCCAAACAAGGTACCATTCCTCTACAACTTCTCGCCTGCAGTGGTTGCGCCTCCACTAGATTATAGCGATTGGATTCGAGTGACGGGCTACTGGTTTTTGGATGAAGGGCGGGATTGGGCGCCACCCGATGACTTAAAAAGGTTTATCGAAAAAGCTCGCAGGGATAACAAAAAGCTCGTGTACGTTGGCTTCGGGTCTATCATCGTTCCTGACCCCGCCAAAATGACGCAGGAGGTGATTGATGGCGTTATGAAGGCCGATGTGCGCTGTATCCTCTCGAAGGGCTGGTCAGACCGCCTTGACAACGCACATGCATCGGTTCCTGAGCAAGCCTTGCCCCCTGAGATTTTCCAGATCAAGAGCGCACCGCATGACTGGTTATTTCGACAGATCGACGCGGCTGCTCACCATGGGGGATCTGGAACTACTGGGGCTAGTCTCCGAGCAGGCGTCCCCACGATTATACGGCCGTTCTTCGGGGATCAATTCTTCTTCGGAAGCAGGGTGGAAGACCTCGGGGTTGGCATATGCCTAAAGAAATGGGGAGCCAACAGCTTCGCAAAGGCGCTTTGGGAGGCCACGCACAGCGAGAGAATGATTGTTAAGGCTAGAGTATTAGGGGAAACCATTCGCAAGGTTCGTAACCTACACTGAAGCCCTGGAGCTTTTGCTAACCCAACATAGGAGGATGGAGTGAACACAGCAATCCAATCGATATACCGGGACCTCGGATATGCCAAGGACCTAGTGGCAGCGAAAGCCGGCAAGAACGCCGCCACAGCAGGCAGCACTGATGGAGGAAATGTAGGCGACGAATCGGAAGAGGAGAGCTGGACTTTTGTCGGAGGTGACGAGGTGGACCCTGAGCTAATTGTGAAGAAGAGTACCTTGGCCGAAATGGAGGCCAGCATCAAGGCTGGCGGCTCTGGCTTCGGATCTGGGCCCCTCGATACCGGCACGTCTAAGACAGCGACTCCTTCAAGCAAGTCTTAGGAGGAGTCTTGTACGGTCATATAGTATCGACGATGTCGGGAGCGGATGAACCGTCTTTGCTCTTAGTTGAGATTGTTGTCCGCGGTCATGAGTTTCAGAGCAAGCGGCTCTGAGCTTTGAATGCGAGTTGGTCTTTTTTTTCTTTTTTTGGAGTGAGGCTTTTCCAATTTTTATGTATCCCTTATTCCGCTGCTTACATGGTTGCCTTCACTCGCATAGAATGTTGTCTAGGTATATCAAGCACAGGCGTTCTGGGTTTGCATAGGGGATTCGTCAATGCATCTCGAGGCCAGGCGAACTGATGATAATGACCACGACGAGATGGTGCTTGTTTCTTTGAAGCACAGGAACTAATGAGGGAGTAGGATGGATGTCACATTATTGAATGAGCTCGATCAGAGATTGTTTGATAACCCTAGGCGTTTTCCTTTTTTTTTTTTTTCTTTTTTTTTTTTTTCGAAGGGGGGAGGCAAGCATGAACAAAGGGGGGTTAATTAATAACATACAGGTTTTGTATAGATTGTATAGACAAGAGAGAGAGCTTATTTAGAGTAATCGGCTCAGCTGGGCCTCATATACTTTACATATATATCCGAATCCTAGACTAGATATGTTTTACATGGGACTCTTCCCATAGCCCTCTTTTGATCGGGAATGTATGATTTTGTTACATTTGCCACGAACCTATGTGTACCTGTGCGTGTTAATACTTTAGAGGACATTAGTATTCGCTCTGGTATCTGACCGCAGAGTCAAGAGTCAAGACTACTTGCCTAACCCACACTCGAGATTCCTCCCTCCCTTTTTCTACCTGGGGACCTAACCATTGCTTATTCAACAGCTTCTGCTAAATTTTTTTTTTTTTTTTTGCCGAAGCACACCGATCATCTCATACCCGTCCAGGCCGACGTCATCGCGCAATTCCAACACCTCAAAGTCGTCAGATTCCGACTCGAAGGACTGGAGTCCCGTGTCTGGCCAATCTGCCTTTGGGCCGAGCCAGAGGACTTGGGTTATTTTTGATCCCGATCCTTCTTCCTGGTTTGGTGCTTGTTTTGGCGCTAGTTGTGTTTCTGTATCTGCTATTTGTGTACCCATCTCTGACACCAGTTCTGATTCGCACTCAGCTCCCGGTTTTGATTCTGATTTTGCCACCGAGGCCGACTCCGATCCCGATTCTGATTCTGATGCAGAGTTCTTCATCCCCTTCCTCATAAACCCCTCAACATACCGCCTCACCAACGCGCCGTCGCGCGGATACACGAACATGAGAGCGCTCGCCTCGCTCGCGACACGACTAACAGCCCATGTTCCCAGCACGTGGTTTACGCGGTCTTCCGGGAGGTAGATATTTATACCCATATCTCCATTGCCGTTCCCAGTTTTGTGGTTATTTGAGACTGATGAGTGTGAGGTGATTTCTACGCCTTCGACGCGCCACCTACTCCTGCTGCTTTTGCCTGCACTGGAACTGGAACTGGATTGCAGGTAGGTGTGCAAGAGTTCTTCTAGTAATCCTGTACCGCTGCCGATGGAGAGCAATAATGCTGCTTCTTCTTTTTCTTCTTCTTCTTCTTCTTCTTCTTCTTCTCCCTCCCCTTTCACCTCACTCTTATCCTCATCCCGTTGCTCTCGTTCGGGCGCGGGGCCGTCTCTCTTTAACGAGTCGTCTGAAGAAGAAGTAGATATTAGGGGCGGGGACTGTAGAAGGAGAGATTCTATTGTTCCTAAGAGCCGTCGCGAAAGGCTTACACAGCACCCCGGATGTCGTGTAGGCTCATCCGTTAGGATTGGGAGGGTGCGCATCCCGGTTTTTATTTCTGTGGCACTAGGGCCGAGTGAGGGGAGTGATTTGATTGAATGAGAGAAAGATAGGCATAAAACTTTAATTTAAGGCGGAAATCAAGTTAAAGTATCGACAGGATTGCCAATTGGTTATGAAGGTGGTTTCACTTTTTGTGAAAACAGCTGCTCATATATTCTATATCAATGAGTGAGTGAGTGAGGGCCGCTTGATATGTGGAATAGGCACAGATGCGAGCAGGTATGAGAAAAGGTAGAATGCTAAGCTTATTACGCCCGCCCTCCCCCAGACCATTCTAGTGTGCAACAACCTCACCCACTGCAACTTCAATAGTGCAAAAGCAGTGAATCTCTAGATCCAAATACTAAGAGAACAGTCTTCAAGAAGTCCATATTAAAAAAAGGAGCATCGAACATCAATTGAATTTGCCGCTGATTGAGAATGACAACTTCCTAGGTTAGGAAGTTGGAGCTTTGGTGTCACAGCGTAGGTTAGTGGGTGTGTTCTAGAGGGGTGGGCGGCTGATGACTAAGCAGGCCACCATTCTGCAGCTGACTGACCCTCAATTGAATGTCTTCACATCGCCCTCTGTCTATAATCTGGCTGTGGAGCGCTTACCATGTTTCTAAGTTAGCATAATATAAATATTAATGTCTGGGGCTGTAACCCTTCTGTTGAGGAAAACATAATAAGACAGTTTTGATAGTCGACGCAACGTCAGCAACGTCAATTTTGCAATTGCTCTGGCTACATTATGTCATGAACAGTCTATAGGCTATAGGCTCTTTTAACTTGAATATGTAGAGTGAGAGTTTACGTCGTTTTTCTCTCGCAGTGGTGATAAGACAGGTGTTCTATGAATGAAAAAGATGGTATTCCCTTTTCCTGTGCCAGTCTCAGAAAAAGTGTACAACATTTCAAACGAAGGCGCCCTCTAAAAGCCCGGAAACCCATTTATTGCGTTTTCAGTGCCTAAACGTCCACGGGCCTCGAGAAGCTTTTCATGTATAAGTTGCTAACGGTTCAAACATCGATCCTGTACGCATGAGCTCGTGGTTGTGCCGGCTTCCGGGCCTGGGGGGAGGGAAGGTGAGACAATCCCCGACCAAAAGCAGGTATGATGCTAAACCTACTAATGTGCGCAGGGATACAGAAAAGTGGGAGCGTAGCCCTACATAGAAGCGATACATTGTCACCGATATCTCCGGAGGTGGATGTAACCGAACACAGTTGCTCATCATTCTACTGAGACGGCACAGACACAGCAAATTGCCAAAGCCCAAGTTTTCTCCTCGGTCTCTTTCAACATTCCTATAAGCGGCACGGAAAGTTCGATAGAAGGAGTTCATTCTAGCTGAAACCATATTTTTTGAGCCAGAATTAGGCAATCAAACTGCTTCATGACTACGTGCACGGCGGACATTCCGCCTCGACCGGTGGGGCAGGCACGGCGTGTTGGCATGGTAGGTGCGAAGGCCTCATGAGGGGAATAATAAGGTAATTTTTGGAGTAAGGCCTCTGGCCACGACTTTTTCCACGCAATACAACTATCCTTACAGATCTACACTCACCCACTTCACCTTCGAGTAGAGTACCTCCATACCCCATAATTACGATTAATCGCGTCGGTCCTAGTCTGCTATGTATTGGCGGAAGTCTCTCACTTACGTACGTATAAAGTCAGAGTGCCCGCCCGCCCAATTTGACCTGTGGTAGGACTTTACACGTTGTGCATCCTCAGTTTCAACGACATATTGCAGCAGGCGAAATTGTCGAATCAGATTCCCAAGCCACGAAGGCGCAAGGTGCAAACCATATCCTTATGTATGCGGCTGTTCCCAAAATACTACCGTTGCAGTGCACGCTGTGAGCAACGCTCCATCAGATCACTAAATTTCATGAGTCTCGGAGCGAAAGGGCTTCTTACAGTAGACCGATGTAAGTTTAGCATACATTAGTGGAGCTGTACTAATCCAAATGCTGTAAGGCGCAGGAGACAAACGCTAGTCTGCTTTAAATATAGATTCATCAATTCCCTGTCTTTGTGAAGGGTTACCAGCAGGATATACAAGTAACATATTTATCGCACTCAACACCATGCTTGCTACCTACTCACATCGGGATGTGGTAAATGGTAATAAGTGAACTCAAAATCCGAAGGAGATAGCATGTTACTCGGATTTCCGTATATCGAGTGCTGCACGGGCTGAAGAACCTACATATATCTATGTTACAGGAGCAAAAGTCTGTCTGTGTGAGTGTGGCGAACCTGCCCCCATGTCAACAAGTCTAGCTTCAGGAAGCTTACTGGTTTCGATGATTGCTTCATCTACTCTCTGAAAATGAATCCCACAGTTTGTCCAATCAACGATCAATTCTGCCTCAAACGTTGCTCAAACGGGATTTCTCATGCCCCTGGCAGGGTTCGAATCTCACGTCAGATTGGGCAATTGCCAGCATGTCTAGCGGCCACCAAGTGGGCAAGTCCCTTCTAACCGGAATTAGACATGTCAGATGTTGAAGAAATCCTACAAGGCGGCGATGCGGGATCGATCCAAATCAACAAGCCAATTTTCCTCTCTCTTTCTCTCTTCCTTTTACCTTGTTGTAGTTTTTTTTTCAATCTGTCTATGTTACGTAGATCTACACCGAAATCTGCCCACCTATTCTATGCAATATACACACATCGAAACAGAAAAGTGTTTATCATCGTCAGTACCTTGGAGGCACTCGTCTCATGACCCTACTTATTTTACCTTAATAGCTGAACGCTCTCGCTTAACTCATACATGGACACACGCCATTGAGACGAAGAAATATAGAGAAAAGAAACTCGCCACGAAAAGAAAAAGATGTCTATCACACCGGTGATCTCGGGCGTGACGCGCACGAATCTAGGGCCGTTTACGACTAAAACATGGACATTCTCGTGCACAGAAGTAATACAGAACGACGACTCCGGATGGGCGGCACAGACGTGCATTATTGACAGCGGCGAGAACAGCCGGCCAACCGACAACCAGGACTGCTGGCCGCCGCGGACGGAGGGGGTGCCGGCTACGACGGAGGCCCTCCTCGGCTGGGGTGTATATTCTCCCGGCATATTCTGCCCTGATGGGTATACTTCTGTTGCTGGGTCTACATAGTATGAATTTTTTTTTTTTTTTTTTTTTTTTTTTTTTTTTTTTTTTTTTTTTATTCCCTCTTTTTTT
>Ga0247782_1000596_pt1 | contig 14810 bp, 2 predicted proteins | sample UWRJL019104C5_FD_179928 | JGI IMG/M metagenome (GOLD analysis project Ga0247782, IMG submission 179928) | Plant litter microbial communities from Arlington Agricultural Research Station in Wisconsin, United States - UWRJ-L019-104C-5 | ecosystem: Environmental > Terrestrial > Plant litter >...
CAAACTTTTGCCCATTTAAAAAAAAAAAAAAACAATATCTTTGTCAAAAATATTATTTTTTGAAAAAAAAAAAAAAAAGTAATTAAAAAAATTAATGCTATTGTGCAAAAAAAAAAAAATAGTAAATTTATATTAAAAAAATTTATTTTTAACATAGTATTTTTAAAAGGCGACCTTGTTAAACTATTTTTTATAATAAGGTAAACTAAGCTGGTTATGCTAAACTTGCTTTTTTTGCTACAAGCTTATTAAACTTGTTATTATTAAGCAGACTAAAACACTATTATTTAATAATAGTTTTTATACCTATTATTTTATATTTTTTTTATATTGTTTTAAGTTTTTTATTTAATAATTTTTTATTTATAAAGTTATGCATAGCATTATAAATTTTTTTATTTAGTATACATTTTAAATTAGTAATTTAAGCACTTAATTTGCTAACAGCATTTAAAATTGCTACTATTATAGCTATGCTAACGTTAAGCTTATTTACTTTTACATAAATATTAAGCATATTATTAGTGCTAAAAGTATTTGCAATATTATTATTTGCATTGTTAACATTTATATTTTAACTACTATTAGTAATATTGTTTATTAATTTTTAAAAATATTAGCTATACATATTATTTTTTTATTTTTAATATAGTTAATTTAAGCGTTATAAAACTATAATACTATATTATAAAAGTTATAATATTAAAATTTAATTATTATAAAATATAAAAAATATAAACTTAATAGCTAATAAGTTATACTTATTTATATAATTAGCAGCATAATTTATAATGTTTAAAAATATAAAATTTTAAACAAACAATAATTATTTTTTAAGTTATATAAAAACTATATTATTATATTTAAATATAACTACGTTATTAAAAAAAAACTATAATATAAAAACTTAATATTATTAAAAATTAACTGAAAAAGCTTTTATTAATAAAAACTATTTTGCTAATAAAAACTATTTTATTAGTAGTGCTATTTTTATTGCTTAAGCTTTGCATTATTAATATTTTTTAAGTTGTTTAGTTAGTTATGCTTTTTTTATATTGCTTTTTATTATTTTAATTATAATTTTTTTGCTAATTTTATATTATATTAAAATAAATAATATTATAGTTAATTAAATTATTAAAGCTATTATTATTTAAAATAAATATTAGTTAAAAGCATTATTATTTAACTTTAAAGTAATAATTATATTGTTGCTAATAGTTTAAAATTTTAGCATTATATTTAAAAACTATAAAATATACTACTTTTGCTTATATAAGTAATTTTTTAATTGTTGCTAATAATATATTAAATTTATAAGCTGCGTTATTATAAATTTTAAATGCTTTTAATTTAAATATTATTAAAAAGTTAAATAGTTTATTAAGCAATTAAAATAAATAATAATGTTACTATTAAGCAATAAAAGCTAACTTATTGCAAGTTTTAATATATAAACGCAACTTTAAAAGCTATTTATTAAAAGCTATAAGCAATAAGTTTTAAAAAAATTAATAAAAGTTAATTTTTAAACAAATAAAATAACTATTATTTTAATATTTATATTTAATACTTTTGCTTAAATATATCGCTATTAATAACTTTATAATTATTATTTTTAGTTAAATAATTAATAATATAGCTTTGCTTTTTAGTTTTTAAATTAGCTATAAAAAGCTTAAAAGTTTATTAAACATTTGCTTTAAAAATATTTTAATTTATTGCTTTATTAACTTTTATTAGCTTTATTAGCTTTTATTAGCTTTATTAACTAGGTTATAATGTTTAGCTTATATATATTAAACTTATTTTTTATAGTTAAAAATTAGTTTTAGTATATTTTTATTAATATATTAATTAATATAATAATTTAGCAAAAATATATTTATATAAATAATAAACAATTAGGTAAGTATTATTATAACTAAAGCTATTATTAATATACTTAAAGTAATATATATAATAATAATATATAAAGGAGTATATTTAAAAATAAATAAATAATTAATTAAAATAAAGCAGTATAATAAATAATATATTAAGTAAATAAAGTAAATAAAGTTATAGCTAAAAGCTAACTTATTAAAAATTTTATAGTAATAATAAAAATAACTATTATAAAAGCTTTATTTTATAAAATATAAGCAAATATTTTAAAGTATAAGTAAATATTTTAAAATATAAATAAGTATTTTATAATATAAGCAGACAATAATAGGTTTTATTATAAAAAAAAATTATATTTACTATTAGCTAGTTTATAGTTTATATTTTAAATATAACTATTTTTTTTTTTGCTGCGTTTTAGTAACTTTAGCAGCTATTTTAGCAAAAAAAAAAATGTTGCTTATTAAATGCTTTTATTAATTTAGCTATATTTTTTATTAATAATATTTAAAAATACTATTTATTAAACTAGTTTTTATAATTTTTTTAATAAATAAAATATTTTAATATTAGCTATTTTTTAAAGCATATTAAGTGCTATTTAAGCAACTTATTAATTTTATAAAAAATTTATTTTTTTATATATTTTTTTATAATTACTTGTTTAAAAAAATTGTTGCTATATAAATAAGTTTGTTTTTTATAGCATAAAAAATAAATAAGTAATAAAAATAATTTAATTAATTTACTAATAATAAAAAAAGTTTAATTTATATATTAGTTTGCTTACTTTAGTAGTTATTATAAAAAGTTTTATTTATTACAATAACTATTTTTTTAATAGTTTACTTAATAAATTATATTTTTTATAAAAATAAAAATAAACTTAATTGCTAACTTAAAACCAAATAAAGTTATGCTTAGTATTATAATAAATTTTAATATTATTAGCTATAAGTTTAATAGCTAATTTTATATTATATTAATAACAGCATTATTATATTTTAAAGTTAAAACCTTAATTTAAATTTTTAAAAATTAATAAAAAAAATTAAAGCTTAAAACTTAATACTACTTTATTAAAGATTTATTTAATTGCTAATAAAAAAGTATTATTAAAATTATAATATAATGCTAATAAAAATTTTTTTTATATAATATTAATATAAAATAATATATAATATTAAATAGTAATTTTAATATTTTAATATTTTAATTATATTATATGCTAAAGCTGTTAGTTTAAAAATAATAATTAATAAATATTATTAATTTAATTTTTATATGCTTTTATAAAGCTTACTAAAAATAAAATATAAAATTTAAATTATAATTTAAAATAATTTTAATTAATATATTTTAATTATATAAAAATAAAAAGTTTGCTAGTATATTAGCTTAATTTATAGTAGTATAATAAATATTACTTAAAATAAATAATATTTTTTAATTATATTTATATATTACTAGCATTAAAGCATTATATTTATTAAAACTATTAATTGCTTAAAATATATTGTTAAAAGGTATTACTAGCAAACTAATAATAAAATTTATAACTAATATATAAAATAAAATTAGTAGTTTTTAAATAAGCTTAAGTTTATTTAATAATTTTTTATAGTTTATAATATATTTAAAGCACTATAAATAATAAGCATAATAGTTAGCAATTTATTTATTAATATTATAAAAAATAAATTTTTAAAGTTTATAAAATATTTACGTAAAACTAAAATAATTTTTTTTTTATAAGCTATAGCAAATATAAAATTATAATAAAACACTAGTATATAAAGTTAATATTTTTAATTATAATAAACTAAATATAAAAAACTATTATTAAATAAATTATATATAAATATAACTATAAAAACTTTTTAAAAAATATAATTATAATTAGTAGTACTAGCATAAATAGTATTAAATTAAAAACGTTAATAAATATTATTAATAATTTTTGCAAATTTAAAGTTGTTAGCATAATTATTTATAAAACGTTTTTATTATTTATTAAAAATAGTAATATTTATATATATAAAATATTTAAAGTTATTAATAATATTTTTTTGTGCTTTTATATTATTATTTTAAATAAAAGCTTTTTATATATTTAAAATTATTAAAAGTTAAAATAAAGTGTTTAAAACTAAATTAATATAATTAAAAATATATTAAATATTTAGTTCAAATTATAATAAGTAAATAAATATTATTATTAATTTAATATTAAGCTTAATAAAATTAACTAATTAAAAGCTTATTTAACTAATAAATCTTTTTTTAGCTTTATAATTTATTAGCATAATTATAAATAATAAGCTAAATTAAATTAAAATATAAAGTTATTTATATATTTAAACTAAACTAGCTATTTTTAATTTAGTTATAATATAATATAATTTTAATTTTATTAATATTTTATTAAAAAATATACTAAAGTAAATAAAGTTAATTAAAATATAATATTTATTTTAAGTACTATTAAAATAAAAAACTATTATATTATATTTTTGCTTTTTAAATATATTAAGCTTAATAAACATAATTTTAATATAAGTTTTATAAATAAAGTAGCTAAAAAATATTAATTATTATTATAAAATTTAAGAACTTTATATTTTAGCTATAAAAAGGTTAAATATTACTTTAGCAGTTTAATATTATTATATTATTAATTTTTTTAAAATAAATTATATTTTGCGTACTATGTTTAATAAGTTTATTTTTTATATTTATATAAATAATAGCTTTTATTAATATTATAAAATAAATTTATATAAAAAGCTAACTAAACTAATATATATTTTTAAAGTAGCTAATATATAAAGCTAAGCAATTTTATAAATAGCTATAATATACTTATTAATAATTATAATATTAAAACTATTTACTATAAAACTTAATAAGTATACTACTAAATATACTATAAATAATTTAAACGGTTTAAAACTTAATTTAATATTTTTAAATATATTAAGCATAGCTTTAATATAATTATAATATTTAAATATTATTTTTAAAAAAATAATATTATTATTAATATAAGCTATAATATACTAAAAATAATTAAAAGTTAATTATTTATAAATTGCTATATAAATTTAAAACTATTTTAAAATTTTACAAGTATAATATTAAATGTTTTTAAACTTTAAGAAAATATAATTACTATATAGTTTTAATAGCTAAGCTATATAAGCAGCTAGTAAAAAAACTTTAAGTAGTTAATAACTAATATATATAAATATTTTTAAAGCTTAGTAATAATTAATTTTATATAAGCAATAAATAAATATTAAGTATAATAATTTTATTAAAAATTTTTAAATTAATAATAACTTAACTTTTATAAATATTATAAATAATTTACTATATTATAAATATAAAGCAACTAAATAATATAAAGCGCTTTATATACTTTAACTTGCTTTTGCTATATATATTATTAAAAAGTTTATTAATAATTTTTAAATTTTAAATACTTAGTATATAAAGTTATATAGTTATAATAATTTAGTTTTGCTAACTTTTAACTAGCTTAATTTGCAATATTTTTTTTTAGCATATTTACTATATTTATAGCATACTAAAGCTTATATTATTTTAATACTATTTTTAGTTTGCTAGCTAAAAATATTTTATAGCTTTTTAGCGCCTAATATTACTAACTTTTTTATAAATAAAATATACCTTTAAAATATACTAAAAATATAATTATTATTAATTTTTAATATTAAAAATATAGCTATAGCTTTATTAAAAAAGTTAAAGTTTATTAATAAATACAAAATATTATTAATATTTTTAGCAAAAATAAAAATAGCTATAATTATATTACTTATAGCTTAATTAGTAATAATACTATTATTTTTAGTATAATTAAAAATAAAGCTTAAATATATTTTTTATTAAATTTATATTAGTTAATTTATTATATTAACAAATAATATTATTTTTAAAGTATTTAGCATTATTATTATAATAATAGCGCTATTTTATATAAGCTAAAAAAAATAAGTTTGCACCTTAATATTATTTATTTAAAATAATTTAATATAAACTATTAGCAATATTATAGCTATAAATAAAAAAACTACTATTTTATATATTATTATTATATAATAAAAAATTAATAGCTTTTTTTATAAAGTTATTATTACTATTTATAATTTAAAACAAAATTTAAATATTATTATAAATAAATAAAAAGTTAATAAAACTAGTATATTAATTTTTAAAAAAAGTGCTTAATAATAAATTAAGCTTAAAATTTAATACTAACTATATTATTGTTATAAATATTTTTATATAAAAAATATTATAGCTATTTATTATTAAAAAATAATATATAATATTGTTTATATCTTATAAGTTTAAGTTTATAAATAATAAAACTAATATTTATTAAAAAAATAATAATAAAATAGTTAGCAAAAGTTTTATTATTTTTATTATTAAAATACTTAATTAAAAAATTTTTATTAATAATATTTTTAATTTTTTTTATTATAATATATTTTTAAATAAGCAATTTAGTTTTTTATAGTTTTATATTATATTTATTTAATACTAAAAAAACTTTATTTTTAATATTAAAGTATATTTTATTAAATTAATACTATAGTTTAACTTATTATTAAGAAGTAAAAATATAAAGTTGCTATGCTTACTAAAAGCATTTATTATTATAATAAGTTTTATATTTTTAATATTAACTAAGATTTTTCCTAATAAAATTGTTTTTTAAAAAAAAAACTAATACTTAAAAAAAATAACTATTATATTAATATTTTTAAAAGTTTTAAAAATTGCTATAACTATTTTATAACTAGTTATTATAGCTATAACTAAACTATTTACTATAATAATTATTAGCTTAAAACATATTATTATTATTAATAGTATTTATAGTAAATGCTATTATAAGTAAAAGCTTAAAAATAAGAACTAGCATATTAATTGCTGCTAAAATAGCTAAAACTATTATAATAAGTACTAAGCTAACTTATATAAAACTATTATTACTTATTAGTTTAGCTTTATATAAAATTAATTTATTTTTAATATATATTAAAAATATATTAAGTAATATTATATTTTTAAGTTTATTATATAATTATTAAAAATTAAAGTAAATTTAATTTTATATATATATTATAAACTATTAATTTATTATAAACTTTAAGTTATAATAATTTTTAATTTGCTTTATTGCTTAAATATAAAATAATATATTTATAATAATGCTATTATAATTAAATAGTATAGTAAATGCTATTTTTATAGTATTAATAATATTATAATAAAAAATTTTTTAACTTTAGTTAAAAAATAGTTTAAGTTAGCTTTTATAGCTATTTTAATAAGTTTATTAAATATATTTATATATTAAATCTTAATATTACTTTATAATAATTATAAAAACTTATTTTAAATTACAGATTTTTTAATAAAGTTTATAATATATTAATATATAAATATAATTAGTAATTATAATATATTTATTAGTACTAAATAATTTAAATAATATTAAATTAAAATAGCTAATAAATAATAATTTTTAATTTAATATAGTAATTATTTATTAATTAATAAAAATAAAAATATTATTAAAAATTTTTTTAATATTATTATTTTATAATATAGCTTTAATAGCTAAAGTTATTTTAATAGCTTAATGCTAACTATTAGTAGTACTAAAACTTTATTTTTAAAATAGCATTTTAAAAAATATTTTTTTTAATTAAGCGCAAGCTTTAGTTATAGCTTTTTATATATAGCTTAAGCAGCTATTTAATAAGCTTTTTTAATTAAGTTTTTTTATTGCTTTTTTTTGCTATTAATATAATAGCTTTATATGCTTAATAAAAGTTTATTTATTAAGCGTTTGCTAAATAAATATAATTATTTTATTTTAAAAAGCATAAAGTTAAAATAAATTAAAAATAAAGTTTTCAAAAAATATAAAAAGCTAATATAAAATTATTAATTTAAAGCATATAAAAATTTAGTAAAAATAATTATAATAAGATTTTTAATAATAATTGTATTTTTAGCATTTTTAATATAATTAGTTATTTTAATGCTATTTTAATAACTATTATTTTAATATAATAATTTAAAAAAAGTAAATTAAAGTAAATAATAAAAACTTTAAACATTTTAAGCTATTTTATTTAAATAAAATAATAAGCAGCAATATTTGCTTTAGTAAAAAAATAATTTACTATTTATTTTAAAAAGTAATTTTTATTTTTAATATTATATAATTATTAAATATATTATTTTTTAATAAAGGGTTTTTAAAAATTATAATTTTTATAATAATATTTTTATAAATTTTAAAATAATATTTTATATAATAATTAATAGTTTTTAAATTTAAAATAAGCTAAAATTATTTTTTAAAAATATATTTATTTTTATATATAAATAATACTTTTTGGCTATTAAGCTATTTATAAGTAAGCTTTGCTATTAGTAGTTAATAATATTTATATTAAAAAAAAAATTAAAATGTAAACTTTAATAAACTTAAATTTGCTTTATATATTTGCAAATATAATTTATAAATATAAGTAGCTAAGCTTAAATATATATTTACATAATATTTATATAGTTATAATATTATTACTACGTTATTATTTTTAAAATAAAAAAAAAGTTTTTTAACTAATAAAAAGCAACTATTTATTTATATAAAAAATGTTTTTATTTTTTTATAATAACTAAAAAAGCTTTATTAGTTTGTTTTAATTTTAAGTTTGCTTAAGTTTAAAAGTAATAATATTAGCTTAGTATAAGTAGTACAATAAAAGTATATAATATTAAATTAAATATATACATATTATTATTAAAGCAAAATAATATTATTTAATATTATTAATATTATAAATAATAAGCTATAAATAGTTATATATAAAAAAAAAAAACAGATATAGTTAATATTATATTTTTAAATCTTATATTTATATTTATAGTATTAGCATTTGTTTAGCTTAAAAAATAATTTAGGCTAGGGCAAGTATTATTATTAACGTAGTTAAAGTAAGACCTTATTTAAAAAGTCAATTTTAAAATTGCTAGCTACTAATTGCTAAACAATTATAATAGTGTTAATAGAACATAAAAATATTATTATAATATGTATTTATTTTATATTGTTGCTAAAAAAAAAGGACATAAAAAAGCTATTAATAAAAGATTAGCTATATAATACATAGTATGCTGCTACCTAACATAGTGCACTGCTACTGTGTAGCTTAACATTTGCTAGCATAATTTTTTTTTTAAATAACAATAATATAATCTGCACTTATAATACTATTTTTTTATTTTATTAATGCTTTTATAATTGTTTAGCAATTAATAGCTAGCAATTTTAAAATTAACTTTTTAAATAAAGTTTTATCTTAATTATATTAGTAATAATCCTTACTTTAGCCTAAATTATTTTTTAAGCTAAATAAACGCTAATACTATAAATATAAATATAAAATTTAAAAATATAATATTAACTAAATATATTTGTTTTTTTTTTAATAAATATATAACTTAGCTAAATAAATTAAAAAAGCTTATAAAAGCTTAAAATAACTATTTAAAATATATAAAAGTAAATAAAAAAATATATAAATATTTTTTAAAATTAATTTTAATAACTTTATTAACTTTAAAAAGCTTCTAAAATAAAATATAAGCTAAACTTTAATAATTTATTTGTTTACTTTTTTTTAATTAAACTTAATATATATAAAAAAACAAAATAAAAGGTTTATATAAGCAGCATAAATATTTATTTAGCTAAAAGAGCGTTTTAAAAGCTTTAAAAAGCTTAGCATGCTTTTTAGCACGTTTTAAAAGCCTTTTTAACCTAGTTTTTACATATAACTAAAATATAAAATAGCTAAGTAAATTACTTAATAATAATAATAATATAATATTGCTATATTAAATTTTTAAAAAGAAAATATATATTATATATAAAATATATAAAAGTTATAAAATGCTAAAGCAGCTACTATATAAAAAATATAAAAAGGTATATAAGTAATAGTTATATAAAAAATTAAAAAACTTATATATAATGCTATAAAATATATAGTAAGCTTAAATATAATATATAAATATATTTAAATAAATAAAAAATATTTATTAAATTTAATTTTAAATAGTTTAAATTAATTTTTTATTATATAGTTAGTTAAATAATAAAAAATTGTTTATATAAATGTAAAAAAAAGTATTAAATATAGCTAGGTGTTAAATATAGCTGTAAAATATATTAGTTATAAATAAGCTTATAAAAAAAATAAACTTAATGCATTCTATAAGTTAATTATATTCCTAGGTTAATTATATACTTTTTTTAACCTTTATATAAACAATTTTTTAAAACTTAACTATATAATAAAAAATTATTTAAAATTATTTAAATTTTAATTTACTAAAAACTTCTTGCTTATTTTAATATATTTATATATTATAGCTAGGATTGTTATATATTTTATAGCATTATATATAATCTTTTTTACTTTTTTATATAACTATTATTTATATACCTTTTTACTATTTTTTATATAGCAATAGCTTTAATAGCTTATAAATACTTTATATTTTTTATATAAAATTATTTATTACTTTATAACTTTGGTTTTTTTATATAATAATATTAATTAAGTTAAATATTTGCTATATAAAAAGTTATAACTTTTTTTTAATAATGCTAAATAATATATAATAGCTATTATATTATATATAATTTGCTATAAATTTTTAATAATTTATATTAGTAAGCTATTTTAATATTATATAATTAACTATTTAATAAATATTAATTATAATATAATATTATATATATTATTTAAAGTAATAAATTGTTAAAATAAAAATAATCTATTAAATAAAGCTTTAATTATAAAGATAATTAAATAAAAAATTAGCTATATAATAATATATTTTAAATTATATAGTATTAATTTTAAAATTTTTTTTAAAAAACTTTTATATATTAGCTTTATTATTAATATATTAAATATATTAAAAAATCGTAAAAAAAAAGTTTTTTTTTAATTTATATATAATATATATTTATATATAATATATATTTATATTAAATTAAAAAATTTTATATAATTATTTTAAAAAGCTAAAATATTTAATATTAAGATGCTTAAGGTTATATAATAAATTTATTAGCATATAAAATATAATAATATTATTATATTTATAATATTTTTTAAAATTATATAAATAATAGCTTTATAGCTATAAAAAATTAAAAATTAAAAAAAACTTTTTTATATAAATCCTTATATATTAATTAAAATATTTAATTTAAGTAAAATTTTGCTTATTTATTATAATTAATTTGCAAAGCTGGCTTAGGCTATATAAATATATTATTAATTTTTATAATATAATAGTGTTTAAAAAATATAAACTTAATAAGCTAATAGCCTATTAATAAAATGTTTTAAATTTAACTTTTTTTAACTATTTTTTATTTTTATTTATTTTTATTTTTTTATTAAGCCCTCTTTTATATAGCTTTTTATTACTTTACTTAAGGCTAAAAAATCTTTTATATATTAATATAGCTTTAAAAACTAATATTATATAGCTTTTAACCTAGCTTTTAATTTTTTTTTAAATATTTATAAAGCTTTTATATATTTAATTAGCATATACTTAAGCAATTTTGTTTTTATTTTTTATTAACATTGTTAAGTGTATAAAGCTAGTACTTAGCAAGTTTAAATGCAATGTAATGTGCTAGATTTTAAAAAGTAGCTATAAAAAATGACTCTTATTTGGTGTGCTAATTATATATAGCCGCAAGGCCTTATTAGGCCTTCGGCTAATTCTTAGCTTGCCTTTAGCAAGCTTGCGTAAGCAGTACGTACCTTTTTAATAGCCGGTCTTTAAAAAAAGTACGTTCCCTTTATACTGCCCTCTCTTTTTTTACTACTGGTTTTAGTAGAAACTAGGTATATGTTTACTTAAGTAAAGCTTTATTCCAAAATCTTTTAATTAACCTTTTTATTTTATTTTTTTATAATACTTATAATAATTGCTACTTTATTTATTATTATAATATATTTATAAATTTATTTGCTTAACGTATCTCACGGCCATATTTGCCACCCGGCTATATTTGCCACTTTTTTCCCATATAAAAAACGTCCGTGCACAACATTATAACTTGGCCAATACTAATGCTATAATAATATAAATAGAACTAGTTAATTCCTAACTAAATAACAAGTTTAAATATGATTTTTTATATTTATAATATTTTTATTTAGCAAGTTATTAAGCAATACACTAAGCAAAGATTATATAATTTTTAGCAAGGATGTATAAATACTATAAAACTATAAAACTAGTTTAATATTTAAGTAATTAAAATAAAAAGAATACTACTAGATTTTTTATTTTAATAGAAATTTAATAGTTATATTTTTATTATTGTACAACTAAAATTAATAGAGTTATAAATTTACGCACAGACATTTTTGCTAAGATTTTTTTAATAATTCTTATTTATTTACTACCTTAATAACCTACTAAACAAAAATACTATAAATATAAAAAAATTATATTTCAACTCGTTATTTAGTTAGAAATCGACTGGTACTATTTATATTATTATAGCATTAGTATTAGCCAAGTTATAATGTTGTGCACGGACGTTTTTTGTATAGGAAAAAAAGTGGCAAATATGGCCGTAGAATATATTATACTTTTATATTTCTATTTTTATATTTAACTACTTACTTTTTATAAAGTTTTTACTTTATATTATACCTTTATTTTTTATTATTATTAATATTATTTAATTTTTTAGCGTTTATTTGCTAATTAATTAGTATTATAATAAATTTTTATAATAAATTATTTTAATAATACTTATTTAATTAATTTACTTAATAAAATTAATATAACTATATAGTTTATATACTTAATAAGTTAAATGCTAATTGTAATAAAAATATTAGCATAAACAATATGCTTTTATATATAAAATATATTTTAAAAGTATGCTAGGCAATTATAAAGGTATTATTAAAATAGGAAGACAGTGTTATAAGTGCAGATTATATTATTGTTATTAAAAGAAGAGACAAGGCTAGCAAAGCTATAAAGTAAAGAGGTTTTATAATATATATATTATATTACTACTACATAGTTTATGTCTTATATACTGTGCTATAATAATAATGTCTTAATAGTTGCCCTTTATAGTAAAAAAAAGAACAACGTTTTTATTATTAGTAATAATAATAAAATATATTAATTAATTTATATAAAAAGAAAATTAACGCGTATAGCTATTAATATTTATAGTGTATTATTTTTATAATTAGATTTATAATAGTTTGTTAAATATGTTTAAAAAAAAAAGTTATACGATTAAAATGCAAATAAAATTTTTTTTAAAAAGCAAACAAAAAAAAAGAAAAGAAAAAAACAGCTTAAAGTAAAGGCATTTATTATTTTTAAAAGAGGCGCCTTATTTTTATAATGATTTAAAAAGGCGGCCTTGTAAAATTGTTTTTTAAGCTAAAGTAAATACTTTTTGCGCAAGCATTAGCTGTGCTGCTTTAAGCTTATTTTTATTATTAAGCAATTTAAAATATTATTTTTTAACTAGTTAAATAGTTTTTTTTTTTGGTTAAGCTTAATTGCTATTATTTTATACTTTTTTATATTATTTAAATTTTTATATTAAATAATTTTTTGTTAATAAAAGTTTAAAGAGCATTATAAATTTAGTTGTTTAAAGTATTATTTAAATAAATAATTTAGTAACTAAGCTTATAAACTATATTTAAAATTAATACTAACGTATTCTACGGCCATATTTAATACCTGGCCATATTTAACACTTTTTTTTACCTTTATATAAATAATTTTTTATAACTTAACTATATAATAAAAAATTAATTTAAATTATTTAAAATTAGATTTGCTAAATATTTTTATATTATTTTAATATGTTTGTATATTATAGCTAGGCTTGCTATATAGTTTATAGCGTTGCGCGCAAGTTTTTTACTTTTTTATATAATTACTACTTATATGCTTTTTTAATATTTTTTGTATAGCAGCTGCTTTAATAGCTTATAACATTTTTATACTTTATATATAAAATAATTTTTTATTTTATAATTTTAATTTTTTTATATAGCAATATTAATTAAGTTAGTTATTTGCTATATAAAAAGTTATAACTTTTTTTAATAAAGCTAAATAATATATAATAGCTATTATATTATAGTTATATAATTTGCTATATACTTTTAATAATATATATTAGCAAGCTATTTTAATATTATATAATAAATTATTTAATAAATATAAATTAAAATATTATATTTTATATATTATTTAAAATAATAAATTATTAAAATAAAAGCAAGCTATTAAATAAAGCTTTAATTATAAAAGTAGTTAAATAAAATTTAACTATGCAATAATATATTTTAAGTTATATAGTACTAATTTAAATTTTTAAAATTTTTTTTATATATTAGCTTTTATTATTAATATATTAAATATATTAAAAAATATAAATAAATAAAAAAAATTTTAATATATATATAATATATGCTTATATTAAATATATATATATATTTTTTTATATAACTATTTTAAATAGCTAAAATAGCTAATATTAAAAAGCTAAAGCTTATATAATAAATGTGCTAGTATATAAAATATAATAATATTATTATTTTTGCAATACTTTTTAAAATTATATAAATAGTAGCTTTTATAACTATTAAAAATTAAAAGTTAATATATACTTTTTATATAACTATTTATATATTAATTAAAATATTAAACTTAATTAATATTTTGCTTATTTATTATTTAGCTATTTTTTATAGTTATAATAACTTAATTATTAA
>Ga0247782_1000597_pt1 | contig 14752 bp, 5 predicted proteins | sample UWRJL019104C5_FD_179928 | JGI IMG/M metagenome (GOLD analysis project Ga0247782, IMG submission 179928) | Plant litter microbial communities from Arlington Agricultural Research Station in Wisconsin, United States - UWRJ-L019-104C-5 | ecosystem: Environmental > Terrestrial > Plant litter >...
GTTTTTAGTATCTGTATACGGGCTACTGGCATTTAGATTACCTACCTGTATTGGATTGCTTGAAGATACCCCAGGAAAGTTGGGTGAACCTCCGCATTGTGCATATAATAAAACGGGGGTTATTATAAATATATAAAGGAAAAATATTTTTTTCATGATAAATGCTGATTTTTGATGATAAGATTAGTTGTAAGATTCCGTACAATCTTCCGGTTGATCGTAAAATTTGTAACAGATACGCTGAACTACATTCTTATCCAAGTCACGTATTAACATTAATCTGCCCAAACCATCATAACTGTAGTACAATATCTTACCATTAGGATCACAAATGCTGTTAGTACCAATCATCGGAATATTGGTAAACGATGTCATTTGAGCATCTTTTGGAAATAATCGCACTTCATCTAATTTACCACTGCCACTAATAGTAAGGCCACTAACTCCTGTAACACGATGTTCATAATACTTCCAAACGCCAAGAGTTCTACCTTCTGTAGTGCCAATAGTTCCTGATACTGTATATGCGCCATTTGAGCTCCAATACGACACCACGTATTCTCTTGATGCAGTAAGGCCTGCAGCACCTACAGTATAGCTTCCTGTCAACGTATAACTATTGTTTCCGGTTACAGCACTTGCATCAAAAGCCGGTACTCCATTATATATCCATTTTCCCCTTCCCCCATTTTCAAAAGAAGTTTGACAAATATCAGCATATGCGGCATTGGTGGCATTAGCAAGTAGATTAATACCGGCATCATCCCAGATATAGGAGCGCAGTATTCCTTCACCATCCTGTTGTTCCAACAATAATGAATGATCGTCATACTTATTAAACCTAATGTCATCATTTTGAATAGCAACCCCTTGTGAATTATAATTCGTTGTGATAAAATCCTGTATTAAAGGTATGTTCTTACCTAATGTATAATTTTGACGGAAGATATATTTGGCTCTTTTTCGAAGCTGTAGGTTTCCATTTATAAGCCGATCCTCTTGGATAATATCACTAACCTTATTATTCTGCATTAGCAAAGGAAACGCTGTGCCCGACTCATTGATGTTTACATCAGCGATTGCATTTTGATCCTGAACATAATAATAATTACGGGTGTTTATATTACCATAGCTATCACTAGTTTCCTGCTTTGTAACCTGCTCATGATAAGGGCTGTCATAATAATAATCAGTAGCAGTATATAAGTTATCAGTTCCCTCATAACGATAGGTTTCCTGTTTCGATAAACGTAAATAACTCCTCAAGATCGAAATATCATTGTATACAAAGGCATCTACTGGCATCCTGCCATGATATGACTCATCTGTATAATAGTTTTTTGCATAAGGACCTACTAAATCCCAGGAGTATGAGTTACTATTTCTGTGTAAGACATTACTCCCTACGTAGCCAGAGGCTTGGTCATTTTTGGATATCATTATTCCAAGCTTTACCCAACCTTTATTATACGCCTTGTAACTGTTAACTTCTTTCAGAATTAAAATGTAAGGGCCGGCACCTTCAGTATTTTTCTTAAATACCTCCTTGCTCAAAAGCTGCCCCCTTGTCCAGTCATTGGTATGTACTAGTTTCCTGCCAGCATATTCTTTGATCGAAGAGAGCGTATAATCATTATGGTCTGTATTGGTAAAGTTAAACGTATAAATCGTTTTTCCTTCATTTTTAACAGGGGTTCCTTTATACTCCTCAACCTTATCATAAAAAACAGGGGAGCCATGGTGGTAAACAAAAGCATAATTGGGGTCACTCGATATATAATACATTAGATATGGCACAATGCACACTTCAGCTGTATTTCCATATTGTTCCATATAAGCTTTTGTTTTAGAATAAAAAAAACTATCAAAGTATACAGGACTAAGTTGTTTTGCAGACAAGTAATTAAAACTTGTTTGAATTGGCCTGACATCATCTTTATCTGCGAAGTAGCTTATGTTATTTATTCGTAACCCTCCTAGTGTATTCCCTAGGTAATGTCCGGAAAACTGGTGGTTTTCATACGTGAATTGCGCATATCCACCCGTAGGATATGTGACTTTTGTCAAAGCACAGGCTTTTGTATATAAAGAATTTGCACTGCGATCAGTTGTAAATAATAACGGTTTATTTAAACCATTTGAAGCAAAAAATTCCTGAAGTATCTTCTTTGGTATTAAACCAGTACCTCCCGTGGTACCATTATAGAAACCCCAATAGTCCACCTGCAAACTATTGCGGTCTAAATTGCTGATCGAAGATCTATAAGCAGGTAGAGTAGTTGATTCATATTCAAACTTATAGGTGTTTTTATCAGCGGTATCTAATCCGTTACTTTGGATTACCAGTGAATCTAGTCTTAATCTGTAATTATATTTTGTTATATTTCCAGCACTAACGAAATAACTCTGATTAAACTTAATATTTTTCATTATTGATCCGGCAGCAACGTCACTGTATATGTTGATATCGGTTACCCTTGTCTTGTCCATATCAAGACGATCGTTTGCAGATATGAAATTGATATGCCCTCCCGTAAAACTTATTGAAGCTATTTGAAGGGATTTTACCTGAAAAGGAATACTCCTAAATGAAGAGCCTTCTCCCGACCAGGGACAATAAATATCATCTGGGTAAGTACCTCGGTAAACCCCTAAATTAGAATCATTTTGATATACACTGTAAGGTTCTTTTTGATTGTAAGTAAAGTTTACCTGATCACCTGAGATCAAGTCTGTTATTTTAGAAACTAAAAAGGCTGTTGTTTGTAAAGTAGGACCAGGATAACTCTGCTCCTGGCGTATTGTAGTCTCCCTCTTATCAAAAACATACTCAATACCGTCGTTAGTCGTTATTTTAAAGCCTCCCATCAGCGCAGCAGTTTCAGCATAATTAATAGGCACAACTTTTATATTATCATCAGGGCTTAAAAATTGTAGCTGTTGGTTATCATCATAATAAAAAGCCCCTGAAAATGAACCACAGTTAAAATCATAGATTGTATGGCCTGAGGGATAATATCCATCTGCAGAATTTACCATCTCCTCCATCCAAAGATTCCCTCGGTTTGTTGCAGCTAATGCTGCGATTTCATTTTTATACTGTTTGTATGAATAGGGATATATTTTAGTTTCATCCTCGCTCACACGGATGCTATAACCGAAATTAAGGTTCCATCCTAAACCTATCATACCGGCAATATCCTGAACCCTGATGCCTCCTGTATGATAGGATGCCGAGATTGGAAGCTGGATTCTCCCGGAGTTGATGGTATAAAGTGGGATATCTATATTTACAGACCCACTCGAGTGGTCAACAGGAAATGGCGAATGATTAAACATTCCGTTTACTTCCGGACTTTTCGGAAGCGTAACTTCCTGAGGTTTAAATTCTTGGTTTGGTGTTGGATTTTGAGACCAGGTCATAGTAATAGAACAGATGAAAAGCCAGGCAAAGGCCCATCTTAGCAATGAATTTCTCATAAAAAGAGTTAGATTAGAAAATAAAAACGGAACAACAGATTACTTCTTGGATTAAAAAATATATGACATAAAAATATTCTTTATATATATATATATGTCACATCGACACAATTAGGATATTCATAAAGTTTAAACGTAATTGGCAATGCGGATTTTTTTGGGGTTCATCCGACAATGGTTATTGTATTAATTAGTAAAATTCCTGCCAAAAATAACACAAAAATCCGCATAGTTGTTTACGCAGAACCTCATTATCGAAGCTTTTTATTAATTGAAAAACACTTTCCCAGTGTTTTAAGGGAGTTACGAATAAATTTTATTAACAAAAAATTAATAATTATTGTATTATAACACTTAACTGGGTTTGTTTTCCTAATTGTAGAAGTATAAAAATAATAATGAAATACAATTTTATGTTTCCAATAATTCTTTCCTAATATTTTAAATTTCTGATTTATATCAGCAATATGTTATAAAAATTGCGTTACACTTTGGAGGGCTTTCATTAGTTGATGGTGATAAAAAGAAAGCTTTAGTTACTATCCAGCGGAACGAATTAAGCCAGTTTTGAGACTGTAGCGGGATTATTTTCTGGTGTGGGTAAATTCATATTAAAAATACCCATTAATGGGTATTGATTTCTTAATATGATCTTCAGAAATTTAAGCACACAATACACTTCCACTTTACAAAACTTAAAGCAAACGAACACTATGAGTTATAATCAAAAAGTGATTAATTTTTCAATTGAATGCTTCAAGAAAATTAATAATGAATTTGTAAGCAATGGAATCCATCAACATGTTCTAAAAAATAAACATGAAAATTTCTTTGGTACTGAGCCTAAATTTAAATTTCATAGATGGGCTGGTAGCTTAAAGAGTTCTCAGGCATTTGTATATAATATTTTTTCAAGCATCCCAGATGTAAAGTTCGAGTATGACGTGTGGGCACTTGACAAAAATTCATTACATAAGGCTTGTATAGATGTAGCGATTGAAGACAAAAATAATGTTGTAAGTATGTATGAGGTTAAAATGTTTGAAATCATGAATTGTGGAAAGAACAGAATTTTCCATGAAAAAGAACAGGAAAAGTACTTTAGTGCTGATAACTATAAATGGAACAAACAAATATCAGAGCCATTTATGACATTTATTCGAGACGTTAAATCACACTTTGGATATACCAATTAAATTGACCCCCTCTCGCCAGAGCAAATTGACCCCTTAGAGTTAGTAATTTAAAAGAGCAAAAGTTGTAGTACTGACAGGTTAAAAAAACAGCTGTTTTTTGTCCTGGTTAGTTAACTATTATTTTACAAAAATACATTTTCTGGTTTAGATTTTCTTCGTCTTAGTGATTCTCCATAAAGTTCCAGTCTAAGGGAGTGGTGTACGATACGGTCAAGTACAGCATCAGCAATGGTTTTCTCCCCAATATATCATACCATTCCTTAACAGGTATCTGTGAAGTTACTATTGTAGATCGCTTTTGGTGGCGGTCTTCGATAATATCCAGTAAGATAAGCCTTGACTGCGGATCAAAGGGTTGCAGGCCAAAATCGTCGAGTATAAGCAGATCTATGCGTTCTATTCGTTTAAGTTCTGCCAGTAAGGTGCCTTTAGCTTTTGGCAGCTTAAGCTGCCCATAAATTTAGCTGTGTTAACATACATTACCTTAAAGCCGTTCTGGCAGGCCTGGTAGCCCAGTGCTGTTGCGAGGTAGCTTTTGCCTGTACCGGTAGACCCTGTAATAAATATATCCTTATGCTCTTTTATAAAATCAAGCCCTGCAATCCTGTGCAATTGGTTTTTGTCCAGGCCACGGTCGATAGCATAATCAACTTCTTCCAGTGAAGCTTTATAACGGAAGGCAGCTGTCTTTATAGCCCTTTCTATATTCCGGTTACGCCGGTCATCCCATTCACTGGCCACCAGCAGGGCGATGAACTGGTCAGGTGTCAGGGATTCTTTCACAGAAGTCTCAAGGTTCGTTTTAAAGGCATCGTACATGCCATACAACCGAAGCTGGCGCATCTTATCTAATGTTTCATTATTCATTTTGTTTATTATTTATGGATTATTACTGATAGTATTCTTTACCCCTGATGTTGGTATGTGCGGGGATTGCTGTAGGCTCATCTTCAGGCTGGAGCTGGTCAAGGCGCTTGCGGAGTATCTCCTCGATAACAGGGTAATTGTACTGGTTAAGGTTGATTGCCCACCGGCAGGCCTTAGCAAGGCGCTCCGGGCCAACACGCCGGGCAAAGCTTAAAATACCCGAACAGGATTTATAGGCCTGCTCAGGATAGGCTTTATGGTCAAGTACTTTAGAGATATAAAAGGCAACATCTTCATGGATAGACTCTGCCTGCTGTATAAACTTCTCAGGTGTCCATTCGGTAAGGAAGCGGTGCTGCGAGGCCAGGTGGTCTTCATTTGTAGTGTAATGATACTTAGACCTGATGCGCTCGTGGCAGGCAATCATGGTATACTGGTAATATACTTTTACCAGGTCTGAGGTATAGAGCATTTTTACTTTTTTGCCTATGTAGGTATAGGGTACGCTATAGTAGTGGATGTCTTCACCAAGGCGCACATAACCATTTTTCATTACTGTAACCATTACCTGCTTATGAACCTGGTAAGGATGTGGATTTAACGGGGAGAGCACCTCACGCTCAATCTCTTCGAACTGTTCACAGCGGGAGTAGTTGCGCCCGGAGAAGGGCTTGTTGTTATGGATCTCAAGGGCAGGGAGTATAGCCCCGTTAAGAGCTTCCAGGTCATTAAAAATGCTTCCTTCCAGCTTGGTGTAGATGCTGCGATAAATAAGCTTTACAGCGCCTTCCACTAAAGATTTATCACGTGGTTTATAAACCCGTGCAGGCACGATTGTAACGGCATAGTGCTCGGCAAAAGCAGCAAACTCATCATTAAGTACCGCTTCATATTTACTGCCACGTGTTACAGCAGAGCGAAGGTTATCGGGTACTATGGCCTGTGGTACGCCACCAAAATAGTGAAGTGCATTTTCACAAGCCCTGATAAGGTCTTCCTTGCGCTGGCTCTCTACGGCTTCCACATAGGTAAGCTGGCTGCAGCCCAATATAGCAACGAAGACCTCTGCCTCACGCTCTGTATCTGCCTGCCCAACCTTTAACCTGCTGCCTGCAAAATCAATATACATCTTATCACCCGCCTTATGCTCAATATGCATCACCGGGCGTGAGAGCTGGAGGTACGTATGGATGGCATTATTAAAACTCGAACGGCTGTATCCTTCAGGATACTTTTTAAGGTATTCCTTGTAAAGCATCTCTCGGGTGACGCCTTTCTTTTTAAGCTTCTTGCAGATATCAGCAAGCATGGGCTCCAGCTCCTGCATGCGGGGGCTGTTGACTGTTTTGGCTACAGGTGTGGTAAAGATGACCGACAGCTCGCTATCGCTTTTGAGACTGAACTCTTCATAGCTCAGCTTTTGGGTATTCCACACCCGGACGTATTTTTTTATGGTGTTGCGGGAAGTGCCTACCATCCCGTGGATCGTTTTGATCCCTGTCCCCTGGCAGTACAGACGGATGATCTGTCGTAATTTATTCATTTTGATCGGCTTATTGGACATCGTAATCGCAGGTTTAGGTTTATCTAAAAGCTAAACAAAAACCTTGTTCCAAAAAACTGTCAGTACAACTTCCTGAACTCTTTTCAGGGGGTCATTTTAAATTGGCGAAGGGGGTCAGTTTGCCCTGGCGAACAGGGGTCAGCTTCAGCCGGCGAAAGGGGGCTCTTTCGTTTGGTCTGAAGGGGTCAGTTTCGTATGGTTTGTCCACTAATTAAAAATTAATAAGTAATTGTAATCAACCTTGCTAGAGTGTATTTCAACGATTTACTAAATAATGGACGTTTAATGTTAAATTTTATTTGTAGGAAAACAACGAACGATTTTTTGTTATACATTTCGACTCTGAATTTGTAGTTAAAATTCTATTAAATAACTACAACTATTCATTTTTTAAATCTAGCCATCTATACAACCATTAATCAATACAGTAAATCAAATTATGCAAAATCATATGTTTTCTATTTAGAGCTATTTAATTAAAATGTTGCACTTACGTTATAATCGTAATAGTAGCCAATGCCGCAATAATTTAAAATTCTAAAATCCAAAGCTCAAAAATAGATATGAAAAAAATATTTTATAAATTATTATATGTAATCGTAGTTCTAATTGCTAATTATTTACAGGGGCAGCCTCCATTAATTAGCACTTCCTTTCCAACCTCTGTTCCAGCTTCCCCCACAGTGGCCGGCTTAATGAAGTTTGAAGAAGTACCTGTCAATAATTACACAGGGATTCCAAACATTAACATTCCATTATTCTCAGTGCAATCACGCGCTAAAGAAGTTGCGTTAAATATTTCATTAAATTATCATCCTTCTAGTGTAGCCGTAAATGAGGTAGCCTCTTTTGTAGGTTTAGGCTGGAATTTATTTGCAGGAGGTAGTATTTCACGAACAGTCCGCGGCCTACCAGACGAAATGAATGAAATGAATGGACTTCAGCGCAAAGGTATATACAATGATAATTATTATGAGTTATATGCTGAAACAGATATGGCTAATCAGAACGATTATCTAAATTTTGTAGGTAAAGATGATTCAAAGAAATTTATATGGGAAGCCGTTGAAAAAGGGATACGTGATACAGAGCACGATCTTTATCAATATAACTTTATGGGATATAGCGGAAGGTTCTACATGAAAAAAAATCTCGGTAACTATACTATTGAAAAATTAGATAATGATAATAATATCAGGATTCGATACTCAGGCGGAATTTTTACCCTGACAGATGATAAAGGTTATCAATGTATTTTTAATGTTACAGAAAATACACAAGTAAGAACCTTAAATAGCGTGCATTATTTTAGGGGAGGACCTTTAACAGAAATTTATCCCGAAAGCCTTACTAGCTATGAGTATATAAGTGCTTACCATTTATCGAAAGTAGTAGATAACAACTTATCACCTGATGCCAGGGATTTAATAACGTTTAATTATTTTGCTGAAACTTTTGATGAGATTAGTAATACTATAAGCGAAACAAGAAACGAAATTTTAAGCCCTTCTATTGATGCAATAATTAGTTTAATGGTTAATGGCTGTGATGGTGAAATGTTTGGCAGGATCGAGCCGGAACAGATACGGGTTGATCAACGAAGGACTACACAAACAAAAAAAATCCAAAGTATTTTTGTTCCTAACAAAGCGAAGATTTACTTTTCATTAATAAATGATAGAGTTGATAAAGTACCGGATGTACCATCTCAAAAATGGAGATTAAACCAGGTAACTGTGAATGATTGGTCTGGAAATCAGGTCAAAAAGTTTGACCTTAACCATGCCTACTCTCAAATTAAAGCGGGCTACACAAGGATGTTACTAGGTTCCGTTATTGAAAATGATACACAAACCTATGCTCTTACCTATAAGGAATCCGGTATCGATCCTAATAACCCAAATATTGGAACAGACTACTGGGGATATTATAACTTGCGGCCTTCTAACAAAGGGTATGGAGTTTATAGAGAAGCATCATCTGCAATGTGTACTTTGGACGTTTTAACATCTATGAAATTACCAACGGGTGGTACTATTGAATATAACTTCGAATCAAATGATTACTCTTACAACGGTGCAATCCGACTGGAAGACTTCTCAGAAAACCCTGATCGTTTTTTAGAGGCAGTACAAAGTGTTATGCATAATAGTACTGATAGCATAAGATATGCAGACTGTCCTGCATCTCAGGATTGGAATTGTTGGTCATTTAAATTAGATGACCCTCAAACAGTTAGTTTTACGGCAAATAGAGATCCCAGATATCCTTCAGTCAACTGGGGGATTGTAGTAATAAAAGGTATATCTAGCGATCCATTTAATGCTGCTCCTGAAAATAAGTACACAGTTGCTACCGGCCATGATTGTCCTGGTCCCCTATGCAAATTAGGTGTAGACCTGGAGCCGGAAGGATATTACTCATATTTGTGGCATATGGACACGGGAATGTCCAGTAAACATGATTTACAATACATTTTAAATATAAATTATCTTATAAGAAATGAAGCTACATATTACAGGAAATACTTAATAGGAGGAGGTGTTAGGATTGGTGCTATTTCTTACAGGGACGTCGATTTTAAAATTCTGGGTTCAAAAAAATATGACTATAATTTTTCTTCCGAAACGAACAGAAGCAGTGGATCATTGGCTTTTCCTAAACCGGTGTATTCTTATCGACGCAGTGTAAGACATACTATGGAATGGAGCAACGAAGACTGTAAATTCTTAGATCCATTTTTTGCAGCACTTCCAATTTCTTATAATACAACAACCTCATCTGATAATTTACAGGCCTTTAGTACCCAGGGTGGCAATGTTGGCTACAAAGAGGTTTCTGTTTCACAAACAGGGTTAGTTTTCAATAGTGAAATGGTTCCTGAAAATAAAGACAACGGTAAAACTTTATACACATATACTTCTCCAATTGATTTTCCTGTTGAAGGCTTTAGTATTGATTATACAACAAAACCGAATCCGTCATACGGGATTCCATATCCATATTTGTCATCTGTAAACCAAGACTTTAAAAGAGGAATTTTAAAAAGCGAAAAATTTCTTGACACTAATAATAAATTACTATCAGAAAATTTATACGAATATGCATTTAGCAATAGAGAAGAAAGGATTGGGTTTAGAGCTTATTCACAGCAAGATTGTCCTTTTGCTAAAAAGTATGCTACATATTCCGCTTATATGGCTGAAGTAAATAATTGTATTCCAAATAATTTTAATCACTTTATATGTTATAATTGCGGAGATACTCAAAATTACATTGCAGTACGAATTCTTAAAGAGGAATTTGCGTGGGTACAATTAAAAGAAAAAATTACTAATAATTATTTCTATGATAAAAGTAATGTAAGGAGCACTATTCAAAGTAAAGAAACCTATGACTACAACTTTATTAATAAACAGTTATCTTATTTTTCAAAAACGATTTATAAAGGTCTAAATCTTTTTCCTGAAAAAATTGAACAGAATTATAATTATTTCACTTCAAATTCTTTAGCGGTACAGCAGAATGATATTTTAAAACTTCACACAACTACGCAGTTAAGGAATGGAATGCCGATCTCAAATCAGATTATTAATTATTCAACATCTATTTCTCCGGGGAGTTCCAGATTTTTACCTGAAACTATTGGCTCTGCGAAAGCAAATGACTTACCTGAAACTAAAGTGCGCTTTATACAATATAACGTGTTTGGAAATCCTTTAGAAATTCAAAAAGAGAATGGTATCCATGTTGTTTATATATATGATTATAATAATCAGAATGTGATCGCCGTAATAGAAAATGCTACATACGCAGAAGTCTTAAGCACAGTAGGCTCTTCATTAAACCCTTATGGGTATACTGAAATGGATGTACCGGCCTTTAATGGATTGAGAGCATCACTTCCGCAAAGTAATGTTAAAACATATACATATAAACCTCTAATTGGTATAAAATCGATAACTGATGCCCGTGGCCAAAAGAGTACTTACGAATATGATGACTTTGGCAGGCTTGTTAGAATTAAAGATCATAAAGATAATATATTGTCTGAGTATTCTTATAAATATTATAATCAAAATTAATTTTAATGTATTCAAACATGAAAAAACTATTAATTTTATTATTCATATATCCGTTATGTATTGCAGGCCAGACACCTGGTACAAATAATGTAAAAAAGATAATCTACAAAGATGCTTACAGAACTATACCAACTGATGCAAATCAAAATGTAGAAATAGATTATTTTGATGGATTAGGCAGACCCAAACAAAATGTAAAAGTTGAAGCAGGAGGTAATGGAGAGGACATTATCACCCATATAGATTACGATATATTTGGAAGGCCGGTTAGGGAATACCTTCCCTTTGCTGCTCCGGCTAACAGTTCAGTAATTGGCAGCTACCATACAGATCCTGTCGCTGAGATTGTAAATTTTTATAATGACCCTAAGTATGCAACCACATTTCCATACAGCGAAAAGCACTATGAAAATAGTCCTTTAAATCGTGTTGAAGAACAGGCTGCACCGGGCGAATTATGGAAGTTAGGAGGGGCATATACCGATCCGTTGTACTTATATATGGATCTCCCCAGGATATTTAGTAACTGTACAATCGTAACGGACGACGATTCTTATAAATTATTTCCACCTAATCCTTGGGTCACTTTAAAGTTGGTAGATAATAAATTGATATTTAGCATAGTTACGCCATATGGGAATATGGGACAATGGGATTATGCCCAAAATGAGTTAAGAAATGGGTGCCAATTAAAGATGCAGCCAATTCCGCTTAATGATCTTCCATTTGATTTGCCGGATATTGATCTTGGTGAATTAACAAACAGTGAAGGCTTGCCATCTGGATATAAAGTACTTATTTTAAATAATAAAATTCAATTCCGATTGGTTAAAGCTAATGAGCCTCCTCCATTAGCAAAATTTTTAAATTCTGTATTATCTGCTGATATATCAAATTATCTGGACTTGCCTGAAGCGCATACTCTGAAATTTAAATCTCAGGCAAATCAGTCTGTAGATGCATATAAATTTGGAGTTTCTTATCCTTCAGGGCAGACGAATGAACCTGAATTAGTGGTAGATGGCATGTATGTTTCAGGACAGTTATATAAAAACATTACATATAATGAAAATTGGAAAAAAGCGGATGGGAAAAATAATTCTGTTGAGGAATTTACCGACAAATTGGGGCATGTCGTGTTAAAACGGGCTTATAACAATAATTTGCCCCATGATACCTATTATGTATATGATTTGTTTTCCAACCTAAGCTATGTAATACCTCCTATGGCAGTTGATGCAGTTGTAAGCAAACAATATATTTTTAATCATGCAACTACTAATTATCCTGTTACCAACATACTTGATATTAGCGCAAATTTAGAATTTAATTACAATAGTAAAATAGCAAATTACCCAAATACTGATATACTTAACATTAATAATCTGTCTCTGTTTGGTATAAGTGGAGGATTTTCTATTCAGGCAGACGTTAATAATGATATTACATTTAGCCTGGCCACTTTAACATCGCAGCCTACCCCTTATAAAACGGGGTACATAACTGACTTAACAAATTTTGGGTCTTATACAGACAGGGAACTTGGCCGGATTGCCGGAGACGGTTATGGGTATGTTTTTAGTGTAAGAGACAATTCAATATATGTTACCGGCTCTGGGGACGTACCATCGTTATCCAAATCTTTTTCCAGCAATAAAAAGATTGAATTTAGTAAAAATTATCCCTGGACAAAAATTTGCGATGTAGATGCAAATACTGCTCAGGCATATGAGGCAGGATTGGCTGACATAGAAAACAGCGAAATTTTAACAGCAGACATATCCAATACTTTTGGGGCTCATGGAGGAGTGTCAATTTCTGTTGACGAATTTGACACTGTGAATTTTTCTTTAAACATACAGAATACTGAACCCTTGAAGTTATTAAAAGGGATGGTTATCCCTTTAGATATAGACCGTAGTTTAGAAAACCGAGTTTTAGGAACTTTATCAGGAACAGGCTATAGTTACGAAATAAGCCTGGTAGATAATACCATATACTTTGTGGGAACTGGAGTATTCGAAAATGTTAACTTTTTTGCCAACATGCGCCAGGTGAATACTTATAATGTAAATATACAGGCAGTTAACAGCATGTGCTATATCTATAAATATGATAACTATAACCGTGTTATAGAAAAGCACATTCCGGACAATGGATGGACATCAATTTTGTACGATAAACTAGATAGGGTTGTACTTACCCAGGATGCTAACCAGAAGCTTGAAAACAGCTTTATGTTTACCAAGTATGACATTTTTGACAGGGTTATAATGACAGGTAAATATTTTGATGCCACCGAAATAAACAGCCTGCGTGATATTGTAATGAATGGAGGCTATGGATTGACAGAAACCCGAAGTGAAGAGCCTCTGATGGGATTGCCGGGAGGAATAAATGTATATTATTCAGATTATAATGCTTTTCCTGTAGGTGGGGAAGTATATACTTTAAATTACTACGATACCTATTTTAACAATTCTCCATTTGACATGAGTGGGCCTGATTATGGCGCTCTGCCCCAACATGTATATAACAAGCCATTGGGAAGTGCAAAAGGCCTGCCCACGGTCACCTATAAGCGTATATTTTACGATGATTATCCGGGGTGGGATATAAATGTGGTGGCTTATGATGATAAGGGTAGGAATATATACAGCAAAAGCATTAATTATTACGCATCTGTAGAAACCCAAACAGAACACGAGCTTGACTTTACAGGCAATGTTACCGAAACCATTCATACCAGGTATGGAGAGCCTGTTGTTATTTATGATTTTTACACCTATGATACCGCAGACAGGCTGCTAAAACATACACAGCAAATAAATGAACAGGATAAGCACCTAATAGTATGGAACAATTATGATGATCTTGGCAGGCTACAGCAAAAGAAAGTGGGTGGTAATGCAAGGTTCCCTGAAGTATATAGGTATTTCAACAGTTACCAGACCATCGATTACACCTATAACATCCGCGGTTGGCTACAGGGCATTAACGACCCTACGATCCATTTAGGCGATAGGCTTTTTGGCTTTAAAATCGGGTACGACGGGTTGTACAATGGTAATATATCGTCTACCTTGTGGCAGACGGCCAATGATAATGTTAACAGGGCTTACAGCTACACCTACGATGCGTTAAACAGGCTGTTAAATGCTACATCGCATGAGAATGTTACAGCCCCACCTTTAAACGTGTCTGCTATTTCAAACTTCTATGAAGGAAACATTCAGTACGATAAAAATGGTAATATCATGAAACTTGTACGTAACGGGTTTGATGGTAACGGGTTTGAGCAACTGGATAATCTTTCTTATATTTATAAGCCGCAAAGCAATCAGTTGATGCGTGTTACTGACAATTCCGGGAACGTTATAGGGTTCAACGATAGAAATACATCAGGTGATGATTATGCCTACGATGCTAATGGAAATATGATTACTGACCTTAACAAAGGGATTGGCAGCCAGTATTATTACCAAATCAAATACAACCATTTAAACCTGCCCACGGGCATGGCAAATAACCAGGGACAGTCACTATCGTTTACTTACGAC
>Ga0247782_1000598_pt1 | contig 14637 bp, 12 predicted proteins | sample UWRJL019104C5_FD_179928 | JGI IMG/M metagenome (GOLD analysis project Ga0247782, IMG submission 179928) | Plant litter microbial communities from Arlington Agricultural Research Station in Wisconsin, United States - UWRJ-L019-104C-5 | ecosystem: Environmental > Terrestrial > Plant litter >...
TTTAATCTTTCTTTTTTATTTAATCTTTTTTTTTTGTTTTATTTTTTTTCTTTATCTTATTTTTTTTTTAATCTTAGTAGTCTTAGTTCTTTTTACTAAAGCTTTATTTATTATAAAAGCTAACGTGCTAGCTTTTAGTAGTTTAGTAGTTAAAGTTTTTATTATTTAGTTTTGTTTAGTTAGGGCTTTTGTTTGTTTTTTTTTTTAAATTGTAGTCTTAGTTCTTTTTGCTAAAGCTTTATTATTTTTGGTTGCTATAATAGCTGCTGCTTTTATTTTAGTAGGTAACTAAGGTTAAGGTTGTTTCCTTTTAGTTAGCGCTGTTGATTTTTGTGCCTTTTTTTATACATTTTTTTCTGCCTGTTCTCTTGCCTGTTCCCCTGCCTGTGCCTGGGCCTGGGCCTGCCTTTGCTCCCAGGCCGCCTTTTGCTTTTTTGACTTGCTAAAGAGCAACAAACCCCTCTTCTTTAGGGCCTGTTAGGGCTAGGTCTGTTGTGGCTGGGTTGTTTTGTTGCTTAACTTAGCTGTCTTGCTTGTGGCTAGCGTAGTTATCTTACCTTTAATAATATGTTTACTTTTTCTTTTACCCTTAAGCTTTAGCGCTGCAAATTAAAGCGCTGCTACAATAAGTTTTTAAGCCTTAGCAGCTGCCAGCTTTTTTTTTAGCACTATTTTTAGCAGCATTGTTGTTTTAAACTATAAAGTACTTTTTAATAATGCAGACTTAAGGCTACAAATAGTTAAAAACTAAAAAAGTATTATAGTTATAATATAATTAAGAAAGCTAAATAATAGTGCTTAAAAATAAAATAAAAAAGTTTTTACTTTAATTAATATAATTAATATTTAATATTTGTTAAATTTGCAATTTTAAAAAGTTTTTTTATATTATTATAATATAAGCAGTAATATAGCTGCTTTTTAACCTACTTAATATATACTTATATTAACTAGTAATAATAAAAATGTTATTATTATTAAGTAGTTAAAAAATATTTATAAGCAGCAGCTTTTAAACAATTTTAAATACTATATATGTTTTTAAAACCTATGCTATGCCTTTTTTGCTTTTAGTGCTTATTGCTGCCCTTATTTTTTATACTATTAAAAAATATATACAATACTTTTTTATAAAATCTTTAACTGTTAATGCTTTAACTTTTAATTGCTAATCTTTAATAGTACTAGTATTAAAAACTATAGCTTTAATAACTACTTATACTACTAAACTAAAAAACTTAATAATATTATAATACTATATATATTTATGCTAAGTAATATTTAGTATAAATATTTAGTTTTTTTAAAACTATTTAAGCAAAAATATTAAAAACGTTTTTTTATTTATACTATAAGCTAACTATAAAAGCTTATAGCTTACTACTTAAGCAACTATGCTTTTATTATTAATTTTTATATTTACTACTTTAGTAATAATATAATAGCTAAAAAATAGCTACCTTATTTAGTTTTGCTATAATATCTTCTTGTATATATTATATAATGTTCTCTTAACAAAAAAAAAAGTTTACTATATTATCTTTTATAGTAGCAAAGCTAAAACCTGCATTATTTTATTTAGCATAAATACTAGTTATACTAATATTATATGTTTATAAATAATAAAAAAAGTAATAAAGTTTAAGTTAATTAGCATAATAAACTTTAGTTTTTTTACTTTTTTAAAGCGCGCTACTAGCACTCTAAGCAAACTATCTCTTGCATTAGCAAACTACTAGCATACAAGCTGTCTTTAAACCATAGGACGGTTCCAGGTGCTTAAAAAAAAGGCACCTAAAAACCATTAAACGGTTTGATCTGCCCTACAAAACTATTGGAAATCTGCATGCAATGACTAATTGAACTATTGGCCTTGTACGACCTGATCATGCAAACTATTGCATAGCGCGGCGCTAGTGTTTTAACTATTGGACTAGCGCCAAAACTATTAGAATTAGTTTTTTGCTGCATTAGGCTTAACCTTAGCATGTACCTAAGTACCTATTTGACTTTGCATTCTTGATTTTTATTACTATAGTTAAATATGTATTTTTAAAAACCTTGTTAATATTATAGTAGTAGGTAACTATGTAGGTTGGTCAAGTTGAGTTGAATCTGCATTCTTAAAAACCCTGTTAATACTATAGTAGTAGGTGACTATGTAGGTTGGTTAAGTTGAGTTAAATCTGCATTCTTGAAAACCTTGTTAATACTAGTAGCAGTAGGTAAGTATATAGGTTGGTTAAGTTGAATTTGCATTTTTGAAAACCCTGTTAATACTAGTAGCAGCAAGTAAGTATATAGGTTGGTCAAGTTGAGTTTGCATCTTTAAAAACTACTTTTATTATATAGTTAAAGTTGTATATTATAAAGTAATAAATTGCATTTTTTTAATAGTAGGTAGTAGTAAGCAAGGTTATCTAACTTAAACTTGCATTTTTAAAAAACTTTTTGTTTAAAGCTATGGCAATAGATGTATTAGATGTATTAGATGTATTTGCTTAGCTAGCTAATTTTGTAGATTGTTAGCATTTGGGATAGTGTTTATTTGTTGCTTGCTTATATTCTGGACTAGCATAAGAGCCCGGCCTACTATGTTGAGCCCAATGTTAGTATTTTTTAACTATAGTATCCGCAAGGCTTCTATAGTCTTTATGCCAATCTTTAAAACCTTGTTATTAACATCTGCATTTATTAGAGTTTTATTGCTAGTCCTAACTAGAGCTAACTTTAGGTTGATATTGTCTGGCAATATAAACTTTGCTAAGTTTTTTTGTAATACAATGTTAAACTGTTTTTTTAACTACTTGAGTTTGTTGAATTTAGCTACCTGCTTTTTTATGTGCTGTAGTTTGGCCTTGGTTTTAGTTGCTAAAATCTTGCTTGCTAGCTTAATATTTTTTTTGGTGTTGTTGTTAATTGCAAAACATATAGCTATTTAGTACACTATATACTGTTTTACTAATTTGTATTAAATCTTATAATATGTAAATAAAGCCTTTACTGACTAGGCTAAAAAGCTGTACTTGCTTTAGTTAAACATTAGATACGTGCTAGTGTCCTTGCTTGTCTATATTGTCGCCTGGTTTTGCTGTTTTTTTTTCTTGTAAAATTTAGCCGTCGCGTTATACTTAGCAACTTGTTACTTTGCTATAGAAGCTAATGTGCTAGCTTTTAGTAGTCTAGCAGTAAGAGCTTTTGCTTTTTGGTTCTGTTTATTAGGGGCTTTTATTTAATCCTTTTTTTCTGTCTTATTTTTTTTTTCTGTCTTATTTTTTTTCTTATCCTTAGTAGTCTTGGTTTTTTTTGCTGGAGCTTTGTCTGTTGTAAAAGCTGACGTGCTAGCTTTTGGTGGTTTGGTGGTTGGGGTCTTTGTTGTTTAGTTTTGTTTAGTTAGGGCTTTTGTTTGTTTCTTCTTTTAAATTGCAGTCTTAGTTCTTTTTGCTGGAGCTTTGTTATCTTTGGTTGCTATAACAGCTGCTGCCTTTGTCTTGGCAGGTGACTAAGGTCGAGGTCGTTTCCTTTTAGTTGGCGCTGTTGATTTTTGTGCCTCTTCCTGTGCATCTTCCTCTGCCTGTTCCTCTGCCTGTTCCCCTTCCTGTTCCCCTGCCTGTGCTTGGGCCTGTGCTTGGGCCTGGGCCTGCCTTTGCTCCCAGGCCGCCTTCTGCTTTTTAGACTTGCTGAAGAGCAACAAACCCCCCTTCTTTAGGGCCTGTTGGGGCTGGGTCTGTTGGGGCTGGGTCTGTTTCGGTTGGGTCTGTTGCGGTTGGGTCTGTTTCGGTTGGGTCTGTTGCGGTTGGGTCTGTTGCGGCTGGGTCGTTTTGGTTGACTTGCTTGACTTAGCTGTCTCGCTTTTGGCTGGCGTAGTTGTCTTGCCTTTAGTAACACGTTTGCTTCTTCTTCTACCCTTGGGCTCTAGCGCCGCAAATAGGGGCGCTGCTACAACAGGTTCTTAAGCCTTGGCAGCCGCTGGCTTCTTTTTTAGCACTATTTTTGGCAGCATTGTTGTTCTAAATTGCAAAGTACTTTTTAACAATGCGGACTTAAGGCTACAAACAGTTAAAAACTAAAAAGGTGCTATAATTATAATATAATTAAAAAAGCTAAATAATAGTGTTTAAAAATAAAATAAAAAAGTTTTTACTTTAATTAATATAATTAATATTTAATGTTTGTTAAATTTGCAGTTTTAAAAAGTTTTTTTATATTATTATAGTATAGGTAGTAATATAGCTACCTTTTAACTTACTTAATATATATTTATATTAACTAGTAATAGTAAAAGCGTTATTATTATTAAGCAGTTAAAAAATATTTATAAGCAGCAGCTTTTAAACAATTTTAAATGCTATATACGTTTTTAAAACCTATGCTACGCCTTTTTTGCCCTTAGTGCTTATTGTTGCCTTTATTTTCTGCGCTATTAAAAAATATACGCAATACTTCTTTATAAAATCTTTAACTGTTAACGCTTTAACTTTTGCTTGCTAATTTTTAATAGTACTAGTGTTAAAAACTATAGCTTTAATAACTGCTTATACTACTAAACTAAAAAACTTAATAATATTATAATACTATATATATTTATGCTAAATAATATTTAGTATAAGTATTTAGTTTTTTTAAAACTGTTTAAGCAAAAATATTAAAAACGTTTTTTTATTTATACTATAAGCTAACTATAAAAGCTTATAGCTTATTGCTTAAGCAACTATGCTTTTATTACTAATTTTTATATTTACTACTTTAGTAATAATATAATAGCTAAAAAATAGCTGCTTTGTTTAGTTTTGCTATAACATCTTTTTGTACACATTATGCAACGTTTTTTTAACAAAAAAAAAGGTTTACTATATTATCTTTTATAGCAGTAAAGCTAAAACTTATATTATTTTGTTTAGCATAAATACTAGTTGTACTAATATTATATGTTTGCAAATAGTAAAAAAAGTAGTAAAGTCTAGGTTAATTAGCATAATAAACTTTAGTTTTTTTGCCTTTTTAAGGCGCGCTACTAGCACTTTAGGCAAACTATTTTTTGCATTAGCAAACTACTGGCCTATTTTTTTTAGCTTATATGGTTTGTTGTTTGGGTGTAAGACTATGGTTGTTATGCTGGTAAGCAACAGCTTTATAGTAACAAACCTGTATTATTGCAATATTAGTTCAAGCACTATTCTGAGAATGCAGTGTTGAAAAGGCTGTTTTGATCTCCTTTGTTACTTACAATTGTATAATAGTGTTGTTAGGCACTATTACTAGCATTTGTGTAAACTGAATGGCGCACTGGCTTTTAGCTTTGTTGTTCTTAAAATTATTATGCACTGTAGATAGTATGGCAGATAAAAGTGGCAAGTTTTTGCAGAGCTAAACCAGCTACGCGGCCGCGCAGCTGGGATAAGGATGCTTTGCTAGCATGCCCGCCTGAATGGCTTCGTAAAACATCTTGATACCTGCGTCGCGTGTTCTAGAGAGCACAGCGAGCATCTGGTCCCTTGTTCTCTCTGAGCCTGTGCCTGGCTTGTTAGCTACGCTGCTATTTTTGCGGTTTGTTATAGCTGCTAGACCTTTGTACGTTTGCCAGATCCTTGCTGTCCTGTAATTAGGCTTGGTAAGATAGGCGAACCTTAGATTGAACGCTATGCATTCTTGAATCTTGGCTTTTTCCTTCTGGCTCTTAATCTTTGCTGTTTTAGCGAAAGCCGACATCACTAGCATGGCCTGTTCTTGGGACAGCCCGAGCCTTACAATTTTAAGATCTACTTCTTGTTTTTTGTGCTGTTGCGTTGTCTTGATCTGGATCTTGTCGAGAGCGTTCTGGGCTGCTTTAAAGCAAGGCTTTATCTGCTATTTGTGCTGCTGGCAGTGCTCTTTAAAACGCGTTGCATTGAGGCGTTTGTCGTAATTATAGGCGTGGGCAGGGGAGTTGTCCTCTGCCTGTCTTGACTGACTAGGGGCGATTGCCAAGATTTTGTGGACGCTGTGGGGACCGTTCAGCCCTACGGAACCACCTGCAACTATGATTGCCTCAGATAGTGTTGACTTGGCTAACTTGTACCAGCTTTCGGCCTTTATGTTGCTGTCTGCGCTTGGCGGGGCGTAGCTATCCCTGTCTACTACTAGCAGCCCTTACTGTATGCTTGTGGCTGCACTGTTAAGCATTCTGCGGCAGGAGTACGTAGCGTAAGGACAAATCACAACAACGCTTGAAATCTAAACCCGCGACGTAGTTAGCGCTACTAGTTTCTTATTGTCTAGAACCAAAAAAAATAAAAAATAAAAACTTACCTGGTTTCCGCGGCGCTTTATAAACGACGACACATTGTTAAAGCTGTTTAGCACATTGCTTTTGGCATTGAGCGGAAGGTTTTTTTTGCTGTTCTATATTACTTTAGGCGCTAAGAAGCTGTGGAGCGTGTTCTTTAGTTGTCTGTATGTGTTGACCACGTCGGTGGGTTGGCAAAGCTATAGCGTTGGTTTATGCGCATTTGTTAGTCCTGGCAAACCACGGCCTTCTGCGAGCTGATGGATTGTTATCTTGTTGATAACGATCCTTTGCTTCTTGGCCTTAGTAATATGTATGGCAATATGTGGCCACTTGCGGAGCGTTGACGCTAGCACGGTCGCGTCCTCATCCATTGTCTCTGTTACCCCAGCGCCCTCGGTCGGATTGCCTTCCAATTTAAGACTCTGCTGTGGCACTCCTAAAGAACGTCGTGTTGTCTGCTGTGGCGTGCTCAGCACCTGTCTCTAGTCTATGTCTGATTGTGCGAGCTTGTTGAGGTTGTCTATAGCGTTAATAGGTTGCTTGATCTGCAGTCTATTTATTGTTAGTAACGAGTGCGACAGCTATTTCGAAACTGCATGGTCGGAAACCCTCGCGCATGCTGGATCTGACCTACCTGTTGCACATATTCTCTTATCTTTATCTGAAGCCGCTGCATGTTTTTCTTTGCGATGCCTCCCTGTATATTACTTGAGTACATGCCCATGTCTTGCACTATGCAGTCGGCAAAGGCTTTAAAAGCTCTGATATGCTGTTTCCTGATTTTATGACAAAGCGATTCGTCCGAAGTCTTGTCCATCAGCATTTCCTAGGTGCGGGCGCTTTCGTTCTTGGAAATCTTGAGAAGTGATTTATGCCCGTCTAGCGAGTCCAGAAATTGTCGACTCCTATCGTCTTGTGTCACGGTAGGCAGCTGCTTAGGACGGAGAAGCTCTTGAGAATAGGGAAGCTCTTGAGCTGGTGACTTAAATGTACTCGGGGCAGCCACCTTATTAAGCAGCTGTCTAGCTAGGGGATCTGGGGTCTGCGTCGGAAAGAGGCCCTGTGCGGCTTCCTCATAGTTGTTGGTATACGCTAGCACTGCCTCTAGGCCGTACCCGATCTCGTCCTGTACTGTGGGGAGTGCAGGCTCAGATGTTGGATAATAATAATACCCTAACGCTGCGTCCTCCGCGGTGGGGGTCTTATATGTTGTCGCAGGCGTCCAGCTTCGAGTCTGTTCCCCAAGCTGATTTGCGAGATCCACTTGATCTTGGGTCCTTGTTGGGGTCTAACTTTGAGCCTGTCCTCCGAGATCATTTGTGACTGCCGCCTGATCTTGTGGCGCCGTCGGTCGGAATAGTATGACTGCTTGGAGCTTGGCGATGCTTCTCTTGTTCTTGCTGAAGCTGTACTGCTTCTGTTTTCTTTGATGTAGGTATTGCTTTATGGCTACGTACGCCCTAGCCTAGTTTGTGCTTGTATGGGACCAATATTTGACGGAGTCATTTATGTTGGGGTCGTTGACAAACCGCCTAGGATCTAGTCGCATGATCCTCTTTATAGTGATTATCTGGCACGCAGCGACCTCCCTGGAATGGTCTAGGCCGTCTATGTCGAACTTGTTAAATGGCGTCCATTCTGTCTCGTTGTCTATCCTCGTGCAGGTTTTCTCGAACTTTGGCAACGTGCAAAAGCCGACCAGGAATTGAAAGAGCACCCTAAGTAATAGCGGGGAATTATGGTGGCTTTTGAGCATGAATAATGGTTGAGCTGCTTGCGCAACTGGGTAGGTAACTAATTGTTAGCATTTTTACCTTACTAACGATGTAGATGTACTTAAGTTGGATGGCTTACTTTTTGTGTCTAACTAGAAGAGGTGGTGGGTGGTTATGCGGTGTTTGAGAAAGTTTGCGCTTATCTTTAGATTGTTTGTTATATAGGTGATCCTGCAGACTGGTATGTCTATCTCCTTAACAATTACCTTCTTCTTATTTGGTTTACCTTGACTACTGGTGCCTTCTTAGGGCTTAAAGTTTGTTTGGTATACTTGCAACTTCTTCTTTTTGACGGGGTACCAGATGGGGCGGTCATACTTGCCCAGCGGCCTGATCAGCAACGTTATGTCCTTCTCTTCGTGGCTGTTACCGTCTGGGGGGAAGTTTGTCCCCTTGGCGGCCATTGTTGCTCGAGCTTGAAGTGAGGGCCTTTTTGAAACTGCAGGCTTGGTGGATTTTTGGGTTAAAAAGTTGTTAATGGCTGGATTAAACAGATATATTGTAGGTTATTTATGCTTCTTCTTAATGCTAACTTTAGCTTAATTAATGTAATTGCTGTAATTGTTTGGGAACGAAATTTTACTTTTTAAAATTTGTTGCTTGCATTGATTAGGCTTAGTTTGCTGTTTATTAATGCCTATTGATCCTTATCTATCTCTCTACTCTCTATCTTCTTTACAACTTCGTCCTCTTTACAACTTCGTCCTCTTTACAGCTCTATCTCCTGCCCTCTCTTGAGCCTGCATTCTCAAAACCCCCGCCGCACCTCTGCTATCACTACAGGCAGAGGGGCATCTATTTCTATCATCAATTACTTTTTATGGTCAAGCCCTAATTCTGGGCAACTTACTAGGTAGCACCTAATGCCTACCTAACCATTTACTACCATGGCAGAATTGAGCAGTATCCCTACCCCGCCGGCGGCCCCTGAGGAGGTACAGTCATCTCGAAAGTCGGGTAGAAAAAAAGCGCTGGCATACTATGGCAAGATGCCAATTTTGGAATACCTGCGCTCTGTTGGTCAGCCCTTACCGCGCTGGTATGACTGGCCATTAGATCTCCTTATTATACGCACAGAGTTTGTGGGCTTGCTACTTGTTGATCAGGCCATGATTAATAAACACAAGAGACATTTTAGCAACGTTGGACTAATGCCCTCTAAAATGTATACCTGTGACAACTAGAAGTTGGTATTTAAGGTATTGGCAGCTAGAGCTGCTTTTGTTGGATTTGGCGAGAACAGCATTAACTAATTTGTTATTTTTGTTGATAACTATAGTATGTCTTAAACAAGCAACCTTTTGAAAATGTAGTCTTGAAAAGCTGCTGGTCCCGTTTGCCTGTTTGCTAATTTAATCTTATAGCACCTCTTGTTTTTGGCACTTTTTATGCTGCATTAAGAGCCCGAGTTGAGAACAACGAGGACTTTAACTTGCATACAGAGATTGGCGACGCAACCTTTTTTTAACGCGCCCTTATGGTGCGTGGCCTGGAATTTGATTAGTGGTTTACGGAGATATAGGCCTTGAAGAACTACTTCTAGGCCTTGCTGGACTCTGTCTGGACAGATCAAGAGCTCTTTTTTTACTTTGGCTGGGTTGGCGCGTGCATTGTTTTTGTTAAGGAGAACCCCGAACTCTTTGTCGAGAGGGAGGACACTTACCGGGGCACCTTTATACGCGGCATATCAACAGAGGACCTTGCGAGGGCGAAGACCGTAGCGCAGCACTACAAGACCCGCCGCATGAGGGGAGACTATAGCCTTGGACGCGCGCCCTCCGTGGGTTCCGCCAGATCAAACTGGCGCGAGAACTACCTCACCTACCGAGAGAACGAGGACATTGCCGAGGAGGCGGCTAGGGACGAGGAGGAGGTATTTCGCTAAGAGCACTTAGAGACTGTGGCTAAGCTCTTGCAGAGCCTGGAGAACTGCGGCGTGGACCTGGCTGTGAACTTTGAGCAGCACGCGCAATACTAGGCCATGGACGAAGATGAAAGGGCTGAGTACTGCTACTAATACATTGAGGCTTTTGAGAAGTTGTGCGTTGCATTTTTTGAGGGTGACAGGGATAACGAGGTTGGCGAGCGCATGCTGCGCATGTCTAAGGAGGTATATGAACAATTTATTCTAGACCTCTTTAAAGAGAGAGTTTATAACGTAAGTACCTATGCCCCTACATATATGTGCCTAACCATGGTCCTCCTTACTAGTGTTTACTGTGGCCATTAACTCGTCCTAGGTTACTGAGGGCTCTAATCCTCTAGATGCTTTGAAGGAGGAGGGTAATGAGGGCATAGCCAAGCTGGAGGATATTAAGCAAGAGCAGAACGAGGCTATTGAGTTTGCTACTGTTGCCGAGCCCTTGGAAGAGGCTTCTGATGGTTGCGAAGGAGACATTGATTTTGCGAACCCTTTTGTTTGCACTTACGCGGCCGTCGGCCAAGGGGCCTTTTGCCGGCCACAGCTATCTGATTTTAGTGATGAGTATAACGACCTAGAGAACTACATGAAAATGAGATTTAATATGATGATGGATGAGTTCTCTGGTGGCGTAGACTTTAGGCAGATTGATATGCGGGAGGCCGAATGGATCACGGGCTGGTTTTATACAAACCTTATGATTGACCTAGAAGACCCTGGCAATGAGGCGCGCTTGCACGAGCACTAGATAGTGGGTAAGTAAAGCATTACTACTACTAACTCTTTACCTGCTTCTGTTTTATAAATACTTTTTCTTTTTAACCCGTACTTTTTTTAGATACCGCCTTGCTGCTAAAAAAACTTACGTGTTATTTTAACGCGGCGCTTTTGGCAAACGCTTGTGGTATAGGAAAGACGGCCACCTATATGGCTACTGTTATGTAGATCGTGAAGCAACAGGTCGAGACCTTAAAAAAGCAGGAGCAGGACAATGTAGCTCTATATCTGAGGCAGAAGTTTTACTCAACACTTGTTCTCGTACCTGCTAACTTGGTCAAGCTGACCTATGATGAATGTTGCCTCCTATTTTGTTGTGCTCTGCGCCCTTACATCTACTACAGATCAAGACATGATTTTAATAGCGACCTTATTGCTTAGAGCTACTACATTGACAGTGGCCGTTTTCTTGCGAAATTGGCCTTGCTTAAGCCTACTGACCCCGAGGTAAGTTATAGATCTTGGTCCGCGCTTGCGCGCTATTTGAGAATGCAGTCTTGAAATATTTGTTGCTTTATGTATGTACTAATGACCAGCTATTGATCAGTTAGGCAAGGTTATTATCATATCTTCCTACGTCACGTTCAAGCGTTGCGAGACGGTCGGGACCCGGAAGAGCCGCAAGGACCTGACATACAAAGATCGTGTCTTCCTTGGTCACCACCTTAGCGACAGTCCTAGTAGTCATGACCACCGCTCGAATGCCGAGATTGACGATTCTGAAGACCACGACTCCGACGACCCAGAAGAACCCGACGACGACGACGACGAGCCATCTCCAGAAGATGCGTTGATGAGAGAGGAGCTCGCGATGGACGACTCCGCCGCGCCAGTCGACCAGATCGACGATGAGACGGAGGCCCTAGGCCCTGAAGGCAAGAAGAAGTCAAAGGCCGAACAGATGTATTCCATATACACGCCAAGATCTCTATACACTTGGAACATTGTGATCTGTGACGAGGCCCACCTCCTCAAGAACAAGAAGTCAGGCATCCACAAGGCTGTCAAGTGCCTCGACCGACGTTACTTCCTCGCCGTCACCGCCACCCCCATGCTTAACACGGTGCTGGACATGCTGTCTCTCCTGTTGCTGTCAATGCCTAAGGCCACGGCAACATACACTCCGTCCAACTACTCCTACTACACCATGTACGGCTCCGGCGACGACCTTGGCCTGGTAGATCCCGAGAAAGACCCGCGGGAGTCAGGATATATATCCAGTGCCCACGAGACGGCCACCATCCAGAACGATCTGTCCTTGGCCGAAATGGACCACGAACACCCGTTCACCTAGAGGCACCCAGATCTACAGAACATCATCGTAAAGCCCGGTCATATCGACATAGAAGGAGAGCAAAGGTTTCTTATACTGGACAAGCACGATAAAGACTATGCCGCAAAACTCTCCGCGTAGAGGGACCATGGGCGGAAGTTTTGGCAGCTCAACCCTTGCAATGCTAGATAGGCGGCAATACAGTTTGGCCATAACTTCGAGGGATCCAGGACTCTCCTTAGGCCAATCTTCGCACAGCTGTGCGTGAAGCGAGGCATGCAGACCCCGCTGCTGCTGCCCGACGGGCGGTTGGTACGTCCAGGAGACGACCTCAAGGGCGCGTGCTTCCGCGTCGTGAACATACAGTTCACGCCAGAAGACCAGCTCACATACAACAACGAGTAGAACTACTAGGGCCGGAAGCTCTACTCGATCGACAAGCCCAGCGAGTTCAGGCAGAACAAGGGCCGCAAAAAGGACCTCATGACTCGCCCGAACGCAAAAGACCTAGAGACCGGTAGAAGGATCAACATCAAAGCTGTCCAGCATCTAGTCATCCCCGCCTTCAACCTGCAGAACATCAAGCTGTTGACTCCAAGACAGAAGACCGCAGGCCTGGCAAAGGTCATCAAGTCGTCCCAAGAGATACAGCAACGGACCTTCAAGACCCAGATAAACCGCCTCCAAGGCCGCCGTCAGGACGGCCGCGAAGGCGCAGAGATGGGCATTGAGGAGGTCCTGAACCTGATAAAGGCTCACCCCAAGGACGGGGGTGCGGGATAGGTCTACTCCCTCCTGAAGGCCGGTCCGGAGTACTCGCAGATAGAGACGCGTCGCCAATACTTGCAGTTCCACCTGTACAGATCCCCCATCCTCACCGCCCTCCTTGCCCAGCTCAACAACTGGCTACAGCAGCCCCTCGGCCCGGACGGCCTGCCCAACCGCGTCGTCGTCATGGCAAACATGCCCTGGATCCAGCAATGAGTTCGCCCATCGCACTTTTCGAGCCTGCAGTCTCAAAAAGCACCTCTCCTCGTGCAGACGCTAACATTCTCCATAGGGAAGTCGTGCTCTGTCTGCAGATGGCAGGCCTGCAAGTCTTGTCCATCCGATCGGATCACTCGGTCCAGGAGAGGAACGCGGCCATCGACAAATTCAACAACCCGGGCACGCAGGTCGACCTGCTTGTCACGTCCATAGACCTTTCTGCCTACGGACTCAACCTACACAAGTGCTGCTGCAAGGGCATCATCTTGCAGTGGCCGTGGAACGCAAACCACCTGCTCCAGATCCTCGGGCGCCTGCCTCGCATTAACCAGAAGCGCGTCGTCAAGTAGGTGATCTACCACATGCCCGGCACGATATACAACAAGATGCAGACGATCGTCTGGTCAAAGTATGTCAAGCAGCTGGCAGTAGAGTCGAGGATCCACACCAACGTCACGGGCCACTGGGCTACCATCGCCGCCCACGGCAAGATCCAGCAGCTCTTCAACCTCCTATACAACCAATAGCTTTAGGATAAGACAGCGTTCTAGCTGAACGTCGTCGGAATCGATACCGGCTACAACAGAAACGTTAGGCTCTATCTGTTCTTTGAGCGCGTCGCCGCACTGTTTAACGATCGCACGAGGACGCCACCAAGCACGCAAGACGACGAGTACGTGGACTTTATCCAAATCAAGGGCTGCGAGAGAAACGACATCGTCGCAGCCGCCTTTATCTGGACGCATGCCCTCGACGAGCAACAGCAAGAGATCCCCATCACCTGGCGGTGGTTGTCAACTCACTGCAACTTTGCCATCATCTGCAACATTCCCACAGATACAAAACTCACGTATCTCAGCCCCAAGATCATCAAACAGTTCAATGATCAGCGCCCCAAGTTCGCCGAGATAGAGACCACCGGCTCAGGAGCCAGGAGCCGCGACGGCAGGTTCGCAAACTCCCGACACCGCTCCAGAGGTGGACACCGCTCTAGTAGTGCGAAAGCGATCGGGTTTGACGGCGCTACCGATAGCGGTGTTGACTATTACTCCAGCCCCTCGCCAGACACCGAACAGCGTCCACGCAAGAGACAGAGACGGGTTGTTGACGACAGCGTGGATTCAGATACTACTATGGGTGAGGAGGACATCTGAGCACCTTTTGAGACTGCATTCTTAAAATGCGCCTTAGGACATGGATATAACTTGGGCTTGCTTGCATACATACGACGACATGGATTTTGCGCTCCTTTTGCTTGTTGGACGCTTGCTTAGCAAACATTACATTGTGGATTAACTTAATCAATAGCAGATAGCCTTATAGTCCCTAGATAAAAGAAGAGGTATAGGTAAAGGGGACTTAAGGGTGAGATTGTTTGCCTTTTGCCTCTTAATCTCTAGATAGGTAGACTTTATAGCTGGGTCTAATAATATTAACTGCTTTTTACAAAATTTTTTGTTGCTTCTGCTAAAATTAACTAAGTAAATATTTTAAGCAGGTGTAAAGTAAAAAGCTTTTTGTTGCACCTTAGTAGTATTACTAGGGTTAAGCTATATGCAGAGAACATATAATATATGTTATTTTAACCCATTTTTTTTTTTTTTTTTTTTTTAAAAATTTTTTTTTATTTATTTAT
>Ga0247782_1000599_pt1 | contig 14613 bp, 3 predicted proteins | sample UWRJL019104C5_FD_179928 | JGI IMG/M metagenome (GOLD analysis project Ga0247782, IMG submission 179928) | Plant litter microbial communities from Arlington Agricultural Research Station in Wisconsin, United States - UWRJ-L019-104C-5 | ecosystem: Environmental > Terrestrial > Plant litter >...
AAAAGAGAAAAAAAAAAAAAAAAATAGCTTTTTTTTAAAAATGCAAAAAAAGGCTTGCTTAAAAGCTAATACTTTTAAGGCTAAAAGATAATATTAAGCTATATATAAATAGCTTACTATTTATTATAAATTTTATAGTTAATAATACTTTAGTTATAAAAACTTTTGTTAACTAAAAATATAAATATATAGTAGTAGTAAATAGCTTTTTAGCTAAACGTTTTTAGCTAAAGCATATACTAATTAAACTAAAAAAGCTTAAAAAAGCTAACGTATCCTACGGCTATATTTGCCACCCGGCTATATTTGCCACTTTTTCTCACCTTTGTACAAACAATCTTTTATAACTTAACTATATAACAAAAAATTAATTTAAACTATTTAAAATTAAATTTGCTAAATATTTCTTTTTTATTTTAATATATTTGCACATTATAGCTAGGCTTGCTATATATTTTATAGCGTTGCGCGCAAGTTTTTTGCTTCCTTATACAACTATTACTTATATGCTTTTTTACTATTTTTTATGCAGTAGCTGCTCTAGCAGCTTATAACTTTTTTGCATCTTATATACAAAGTAATCCTTTATTTTATAATTTTGTTTTTTTTGTATAGCAATGTTAACTAAGTTAGTTATTTGCTATACAAAAAGTTGTAACCTTTTTTTTTAACAAAGCTAAATAATATATAATAGCTATTATGCTATATATAATTTACTATATACTTTTAATAATATATATTAGTAAGCTATTTTAATATTATATAATAAAAGGTTTAATAAATATAAACTAAAATATTATAGCTTATATATTATTTAAAGTAATAAATTATTAAAGTAAAAGTAAGCTATTAAATAAAGCTTTAATTATAAAAGTAGTTAAACAAAAATTTAGCTAAGCAATAATATATTTTAAGTTATATAGTACTAATCTTGCTTTTTAAAAACCCTTTTATATGTTAGCTTTTATTATTAATATATTAAATGTATTAAAAAACGCAAGTAAAAAATTTTTTTTAATATATATATATAATATATGCTTATATTAAGTATTTAATTTTTTTTTTATATAACTATTTTAAAAAGCTAAAATAGCTAATATTAAAAAGCTAAAGCTTATATAATAAATATGCTAGCATATAAAGTATAATAATGTTGTTATTTTTGTAATACTTTTTAAAATTATATAAATAATAGCTTTTATAGCTATTAAAAATTAAAAGTTAGTATATGCTTTTTATATAACTACTTATATATTAATTAAAATATTAAACTTAATTAATACTTTGCTTGTTTATTATTTAGCTATTTTTTATAGTTGTAATAACCTAACTATTAAGCAATAAAGTGCTTTTATATTAAAATAATAAATAGTTTTTTTTTATAATAATAATATATAGCAAAATAATATAGCTATATAATAAAATAGCTTAAATAACTATAGCTTATTTATAATTGCTTTGCTATACTACTTTTAAGTTTTTTATATAATTAAATATAGTTATAACTATTTTAAACAAAATTTTATTTATAATAAATTTAGTTTTGTTAAAGTTATATATATTTTTTTTTAAACTTTATATTTTGCTATTATATTTTATATAAAAGCAAACTACTTATAATATTTAAACAAATTTTTATATAAAACGCGCTAGTAATTAATTTAATAATTAAAATATATTATAAATGCTAATTATTATTATATAAAAGTAAAAGTTTAGTTTTTGCTAACGCATCTTTTATTATATAACGTTAATAATTAGTTAGCTATATTTTTAATATTACTATACTTAAGTAAAAATAATTGCGCAACAAAGTTAAATATATATTATATAATAGCTTACTTTTTAAATTTAATAAGTTTTTAATTATTAGTAAACTTATTAAATATTATTATACAACTATGTTTTTAATTAAAAAAGGTTATATATAATACATTATAAATTTTAGCTGCACATTAAATACTTAGTTTTAGGTTTATATAAATTGCTTAAAGCGCAAAAATAATATTAGACTCTTTTTAAAGGCCTACTATAGTAGGTAGTAAAGATATAGTATATTAAAAGTTATGCGTACAAAGGTGAGAAAAAGTAGCAAATATGGCCAGGTGGCAAATATAGCCGTGGGATACGTTATACTAAAAAAAAAAGCTAAAAAGCAAAAAGAAATTATAAAAATAGTATACTTAAAAATAAATATAAATAGTTTTAAATAAAAAATATTTATATATATAATTTAAAGTTTAATATATAATATTATATTAAAAAAGCTATAAATAAAATAATTAAAAGTAACTTATATAGCTTATAAGTATAAGTTAAGCATAAAAAAAGTAAAAAAAATAAAAGTTTTAAAAAAAAAATATATGCTAAAAACTAAAGCAATAAAAAAGGTTAAAAACGTTATAAAACTAAGTAATATAATATTTAGTGCAAAATTATAGTGCTAGCGCTGCTAAAAAATAGTAAACATAATAGTGTTTATTATAATAATAGCAAATATTAATAAAGTATTAGCACTTAAAGCAACTATTTTAATAAAAAACAAACTATTGCTTAAGTTAAAAGCTTAAGCAAAATTATTTAATAAAAAAAATAATAATAAGCTGCCCTTTTATTAAGAATATATAAACTATAAGATTTTTTTAATTTTTAAAACTAATAAAAAAAAACCTTTTTTTTTATAAAAACTACTTTATAAGATATTATAAAATAAGCTTATTATTTTATAAAAAATATTTACTAAGCTGTTTAATAAAAGCTATATTTAAGCAAGTAGCTTTTTAGCTAAAGTACTTATATTATTTATAAAAAAGCTAAAAAAAAGTTTATAGTTTTATATTAATTATAAAATATTAAATGCTATAACTAAAGCAAATAAATATTTGCTTTTGCTAATTAAAAAGATGCTTATAATATTATTTAAAACTAAATAGTTTATTAAGCTTAACATAAAGGCTGCTTTTTATAAGCTATAAATTAAAAAAGAAAATAAATAAAAAATAGCTTTTTAAACTAGGTTTAGATTGTTTAAATAGCTTATAACTTTTTTTAGCTTATTAAGTACTTTTATAATATTTTAGCACTATATTAATAATATGCTATATAAATACTTAAATATATTTATATTTATATACTTAAATAATATATTAATATAGTTAAGTAAAAGTAAAAAAAATTATATAAAAAAAGTTAAGCAAGTACTAAGCGCTTTAAATATTACTAGGTTATATTTTAATATTAATAAGTACAAATTTATAGTAATAAAAACTAAGTATTTTAAATATATTATTAAAGTTAAAGTTAAAATTAAAATAAACTTAAAAAAGGTAAAAGTTATTAAAAAGTAAAAAGCTTTTAAAACGCTTAAAAGCATTTAAAGCTTTTTAAAATTTATAAACTTTTATTAATAGTTTATTAATAACTATTTAAAAATAACTAACTTTTTTATATTTTTAATTAAAAAAAGTATTTTGTTTATATAAAAGCGCGCTTAAAAAGCAGCGTTTTAAAAGCTTAAAAATTTGTTTATATTTAACTTTATTTTAGCTTAATAAAATTTTAACTTATAAACTATATTAAAAGCTAACTGCTTAAAAATAGTAATAAATAGCTGCTTATTTTAATATAATATATAAAAGCTATTTTAACTAATTGCTTACTTTTTTTATAAGCTAACGTTAGCAAAAAGTAATTATAATATTTATAATAAAAAGCTTTTAGCTATAATAAGCTATATAAAAGCTTAAAGTAAAATGCTTTAAAGCATAGCTGCTTTTTTTAATGTTTTAAGCAACTATAAAAACTTAAAATATTTTATAACTACTAAAAAACTAAATAAAAAATAAGCATAATAAGCTAAACTGCTTTTTTGCTACTAGTTTTAAATTAACTACTAAGTTAAAGTAAATAGTGTTTAGCTTAACGCTTTTTTTTATAAAAAATAAAACTAGCTAAATAAAATAAATAAATAAAAATAAAAATATAAGTTTATATTACTATAACTTAAGTAGCTAGCTTTTAAGCTAAAAAATATTATAAGATTTATATTGCTAGCAATATTACTATAACTTAAATAGCTAACTTTTAAGCTAAAAAATATTATATAACTTATATTACTAGTAGCAAGCCTTAATATTAAACTTTTATAAAAAATATATATTTTTTTATATAATAATTTATAAAAAAAATAAGATATAGCGCTTAAATAAGTACTAAGCTATTAAAACATTATAAAAGCTATAATAAGAAATAAATAGTAATTTTTAAATATTATTTGCTATAATAGCAAATTATTAAATATAGTAATTATAAATTATAAAATTAATAAAAATAATATTTTTTGCTATTAAAATTATATATAAATTTTAAACTAAAAGCTATTATAAACTAGCTTAATATATAATTACTATAACTTTTATTTAGTTAAATACTTAAAGCAAAAAATAATAATTAATATAATATAAAAAAACTACTTTTAGCTAAGTATATATTAAATAATATACTGCTTTGTTAGTAACTATAATATTTATAAAAAGATAATAGTATAGCAGCAAAAAAAGCATAAATTATTTAAGCTTTTATTAGTACTAAAGCAGTTTTAAAGCAAAATATTAATAAATTTTATAATAAACTTACTTATTATAAACAAAAATAACTTATTTTTTTTAATAGTAATTATAAACAAACTAAGCAAAGTAATTATATTAAAAGCTATAATAATTATAAATATAAAAGCTTATGCTAAGTAGTTTATAAACTGCTTTTAGCGCTTTTATAAGTTTTTAAAAGTAATTATAAGTAATAAAAAGTTAAACTAAGTAAAAAACTTTTAGTGCTAGCTTTATAAACTAGTTAAAATTAAGCAGTGCTTAAGCACTGCTTTTTACTTAAAAATAAATAAGTTAATAAAAAAAGCAAACTAAAAAGTATTAATATATTTTTATACTTTTATAACTTATATATAACTTAATTAAGCTAAACTTTTTTTAGTAGCAATGCTAGCAATTAATAATAAAATATATAGCGCTATAAGCTTAAGCTTATTTTTTGCATAGTATAAATATTATATTAACTTAATAAAACTAATAACTAGCTATAATATATTTGCTAAAAGCTAGTAAGCTTTAGTAAAAGCTTTTGTTTAATGCTTATATAAAGCTTAATTTTTTATTTAAGTAATAATAATAGCTATGTAAAAAAAAATAAAAAAATATATAAATAAAAGCTGCTTTTTACTTAATTAATATAAAATAAAAAATAAAGTTTAGCTAACTTTTAAAAATATATAAATAAACTAACTTTTATAAAAACTTATATAGTTATACTTTAAATATAAAGTTATTTAAGTAATAAGCTTTTATATAATAAAATTAAATATGCTTAATAAAATTTAAAAAAGGTTTTATATTAAACTTTTATAATAAGCAGCTAATAACTTGCTTTTATTTTAATAAAACTTTAATATATGCTTATTTATAATAATTTTTAAAAGTAATAAATTTTAAATTAAAAGCATATTATAAACAAAAACTAAATAAAAAAAAAATATAATAGCTTAATAAAAAAAAAAGTTTAAATAAAGTAAATAAGTTATTAGCAACTTATATAAAAACTAATTAAAAACTTTATTAATATAGCTATAATAAAGTAGTTTAAAAGTAAATATAGCAATATATTAGTTAATAATAGCTTTAATGCTAAAGTATAAAAGCTTTGTTGCTAATAAAAGTTTATAAATATTATAAAATAATAATAAAATAAAAAAAAGCAGCAAGTATATAGTAAGTAAATAAAAAATAAGCAAAAAAAATTAAAAATTTATTTATTTTAAAAAAAATAATAAAAAAACTAATAAGCTAATAATAATAGCTTATAAGCTGCTAAGTATTATAAAAAAAGCTTATTTATAACTAAAATTATTTATTATTACTTAAACCTATATGCAAACGCTTTTAAGCAGCTTAAGAGCTGCTTTTTATATACTTTTTAATAAAAGCTAAAAAGCTTTTTTTAATAAACTTTAAAAAATTAGTAATATAAACAAGCTACTTTTTTTTATTAATTAATAGCTTTGCTTACTTATAAGCAAATAATAAGCAGTTTAAATATAAAGTAGCAAAAGTAGCTTTTTTTTTTTAATGCTAATAATATATATTAGTACAAATTAAGTAGTGCTTAAATAAGTACTTACTTTATAAAAAGTAGCAGCACTAGCTTTTTTTTAAACTTTATAAGTAGTTAAAAAAAAGTTAAAGCAATATAAAAGCAAAATAAAAGCAAATACTTATAAAGCACAAAATTATTATATACTATTATAGTTTTATATAATTTTAAAAATATATATTTTATATTAATAGTTATAATAAGCTATGCATAAATAGCATATAAATAATTAATAAGCAGCTAATAAGCTATAAATAAATAAATAAAAACTTATAAAAAAGCATATATATTTAAACTTATAGCTTATGCTAGCATAAAAATAGCACTGCTTGCTAATACTTAAGCAGCGCGTTAATAGTAAGTAAATAAAAAAAAATATATATATAAATAAGCTTATTTAGGTTATTTATATAAAAAGCTTAAAAATTTTGCATAAAGTAATAAATATATTAAAAAAGCGTTAGCATAGCTTATAAGCAGTAAAAAAATAACTTATTTAAAAGTATAATTATTTTTAAGTTAAATTAAAAAGCTTTAAAAGTAAAGTAATATTTAAAAAAATGCTGCTTATAAGCAGTATAAAAATTAAAAAAAATAATATATTAATAAAATATAATAAGTAAAAGCTGTTTTTATATAATTAGTATATAAAAATAACTTATTATTAAGCTGCGCTTATATAGCTAGCATATAATTAGTGTATAGCTAAAGCGCATACTAAAAATAAATAAATAAAAAGTTTTTATATAAACAACCCCTTTTTTATACTATTAAAAATATATATTATTGCTAATTAATAATATAAACATTTAAGTAATAAAGTAAAAAAGGTGCTAAAAAAGATTAAATAAACAAGTAATAAAAAAAGAATTTAAAAAAAAAAAAAGTAAATATATACTTGTGTTATATAAAAAATAAAAAGAATAAGCAAGTAAGCAAAAAAAAGCAAAGGCTTTATAGTGTAAAGGCAGTATAAGGTAGCAAAATTGCTAGCAGTATAAGGTAGCAGAATTTTTAAAAAAAGTATAGTATAGATATAAAAAGAAAGTGTGCAGCAATTGCTAAAACTAAACTAGCATAACAACTTAATAGGTGCTAAGAACTGCTAGAACTAGCAGGGGGAGGGTAATGTTATAGGTTAGGCTGGATAGCGCTAACCTGTTAGAACGCTTTATTAAAACGCACCCCTTTTTTAACGTTTTGCTGAGCAAGGCCTACGCTACTACTTAGTAACGCACACGCGTGCGCTACCTTTATAAATTCCTCTTTTTTTTCTTTAAGCTAGAATATAGACTGCATTATATATAAGCCGCTCGGCTTCAGCCCTTCACAATATAAAATATAAAAAAGTTATAAGCTGCTAAAGCAGCTATTATATAAAAAATAGCAAAAAAGCATGCAAGTAGTAGTTATATAAAAAAAATAAAAAACTTATATATAATGCTATAAAATATATAGCAAGCCTAGCTATAATATGCAAACATATTAAAATAAGCAAAAAATATCTAGTAAATTAAATTTTAAATAGTTTTAATTAATTTTTTATTTTATAGTTAAGTTATAAAAGATTATTTATATAAAAGTTAAAAAAAGTGTGCAATTAACCTGGGTGTGCAATTAACCTATAAAATATATTATGCTATAAAATAGCTAAGCAGATTATTTAATAATAATAATAAACAATTTATTTAGCACGTTTTAAAAAGTTTTGCTAATTATTTTATTAAAATTATATTAAGTAATAAGTTTATTAAGCTTATTATTAATTAAAAAGCTGCTTATATTAATTTTTGCTTATTTTGCTAAATGCTTTATTATTTATGCTTTTTTAGCTTTTTTAAAATAAAAGCTTTTAGTCTGCGTTTTTAGTTATTATTAATAGTAATATAAGCTTTATATATTTATTAATTAGCTTGCTTATAACTATAAATATATTATTTTAGCTTAAATATATAGTACTTTTTTAAGTTAAGTTATAAAATATATTAAATATAAATTTTTTAATATATTTTGCTAGTTTATTAATAAAAAAAAATTATTGCTATATTAGCAACTTTTTTGCTATATATTGCTTTTGCTATTTTTATATTAAGTAAGTGTAAGACCGCTTTTTATTAGTTTTTAAGCGCTTATATTTATTAGTTGTTTACTAGCTTGCTTACAAAATTATTTATAAATAAGTAAAAAGCTTTTAAGTATTAGTTAATTTTTTAAATAATTTTTTAATGATAAATAACTAAAAATTATTAAGCAATATTTTTTAAAGTAATATTTATTATTATTTACTAGTTTTAATATTTATTAAATATATAGGTTTAATATAAATAGTTTATAATTCTTTTTATATAGTATATAATATAATAGCTTATTAGTAAATAGCTTAAATTTAATATTTTTAGCAATTATTTAGTTAGCAAGTTTTTTAATAAGTTTAAAAGTTTTTAGGTTATTTTAATATTTTTATTTAAACGTTTTGCAAAATTTATTAAAAATTTTAAGCTTATATATTATAAATATTTTAAGTATATTATTTAAAATGCTTTTTAACTAATAGTTAGCTTTTGTTTTAGTTTTTATATTAAAAGGAATTTGTAGTTTTAATAGCATGTTTAATACTAAGTTAACTTTACTTAAAACATATTTAATATTTAATTTATATTATTTTAAGTAAATTGCTACTTATATTATTTTAAAATTTAACTTAATTATATTTATTATAGCTATATATTTTTAGTTACTAACTTTTTTAATAGCTTTATAATTTATTTTAAATATAATAAGCTAAATATAAAATTTTATTTAAAGTTGTAATTGTTATTATAACTAAATAAAATAAAAAACTTTTAGTTTTTTAGCTTTATATTTTGTTTTTATTTTTATATTAATATTTTGCTTAAATATATAAATAGTTAAATTTAATTATTTAAAATTAGTTTTTTTAACTAATTTATTGCTAAATAAAATATTATAATGCTATAGATTTTTTATAAACAGCATTAATATTATAAAAGGTTTATTTGTTATAATACTAGTAAATAAAATAGTTGCTTAATATAAAATCTTTTTTATAAAATTTAAAAGCTTTATATTTTAGTTTTAGTTAATTAAAATATTTGTTTTAATATTTAATATTTAATATTTTTTATTTATTAAATCTTTTATAAAATGTTTTTTTTATAATTATTTACATTTTTTTAGTTTATAATACTAATGTTTTTTATTAAAACTAAGGTATATATTTATAAAGATATTTTATTAAGCTAATATATATTTTTAGATCTTTTAAAGTTTTAAATGTTTTTATTTTATATCTTTTATGCAATATTTAAAAAACAAAATTTTGTTATTGCTAACTATATATTTTAAAAGTTTTGTTAATAAGTATTTATAAAACGATTTGTATAGCAATAAAAAAAACCTAATTTTTTTTAAAAATTTTTTTTTTTTTTTTATATAACTAAGTAGTTAATATAGTTTACTTTATTATTGCTAAAAATTATAATATTATTAATATATGCGCAATAAAAATGTTTATATTATTTTAGCTTGTTATTTATAAAGCGCTACGCTATTAAAATATTATTATTATAGTATAGTGTGTATAAAATATAGTATATATAGTAGTAATATATTATATATACTATAAAACCTTTTTACATTATAGCTTTGCTAAACTAATCTTTTTTTTTAATAATAATAATATAATCTGCACTTATAATACTCTTTTTTTATTTTATTAATGTTTTTATAATTGTTTAGCAATTGGTAGCTAGCAACGTTAAAGATTGACTTTTTAAATAAGATTTTACTTTAACTATGTTAGTAACAACGCTTGCCCTAGCCTAAATTGTTTTTTTTTAAGCTAGACAAACGCTAATACTACAAATAAAAATATAAGATCTAAAAATATAATGTTAACTATATTTGATTTTTTTTTATAAAATTATTTATAGCTTATTATTTACAATATTAATAATATTAAATAATATTATTTTGCTTTAATAATAGCACGCATATGTCTAATTTAATACTATAACATATTCTATAGCTATATTTGCCACCCGGCCATATTTGCTACTTTTTCTTACTTTTATATAAACAATTTCTTATAACTTAACCGTACAACAAAAAATTAATTTAAACTATTTAAAATTAGATTTACTAAATATTTTTTTATTATTTTAATATGTTTACATATTATAGCTAGGCTTACTATATATTTTATAGCGTTATATATAAGTTTTTTGCTTTTTTATATAATTACTACTTGTATGCTTTTTTATTTTTTTTATATAGCAGCTATTTTAATAGCTTATAACTTTTTTATATTTTATATATAAAATAAATTTTTATTTTATAAAATTTTTTTTTTATATAATAATATTAACTAAATTAATTATTTGCTATATAAAAAGTTATAACTTTTTTTTTAATAAAGCTAAATAATATAAAATAATTATTATATTATATATAATTTACTATATATTTTTAATAATATATATTAGCAAGCTATTTTAATATTATATAATAAAATATTTAATAAATATAAACTAAAATATTATATTTTATATATTATTTAAAGTAATAAATTATTAAAGTAAAAGTAAGCTATTAAATAAAGCTTTAATTATAAAAGTAGTTAAATAAAAATTTAGCTAAATAATAATATATTTTAAATTATATAATATTAATTTTGCTTTTTAAAAAATTTTTAATATATTAGTTTTTATTATTAATATATTAAATATATTAAAAAATATAAATAAAAAAATTTTTTTTAATATATATATAATATATGCTTATATTAAATTTTTTTTTTATATAACTATTTTAAAAGGCTAAAGCTTATATAATAAATATACTAGCATATAAAATATAATAATATTTCTATTTTTATAATGCTTTTTAAAATTATATAAATAATAGCTTTTATAGTTATTAAAAATTAAAAGTTAGTATACATTTTTTATATAACTACTTATATATTAATTAAAATATTAAACTTAACTAATTAATATTTTATTTATTTATTATTTAATTATTTTTTATAGTTATAAAAACTTAACTATTAAATAATAAAATACTTTTATATTAAAATAATAAATAGTTTTTTTTTATAATAATAAATAGTTTTTTTTTATAATAATAATATATAATAAAATAATATAGCCATATAATAAAATAGCTTAAATAACTATAGCTTATTAATAATTACTTTACTATATTATTTTTAAGTTTTTTATATAATTAAATATAATTATAATTATTTTAAAAGAATTTTTGCTTATAATAAAATTAGTTTTATTAAAATTATATATATATATATATTTAAACTTTATATTTTATTATTATATTTTATATAAAAGTAAGCTATATATAATATTTAAATAAATATATATATAAAATATGCTAGTAATTAATTTAATAATTAAAATATATTATAAAAGCTAATTATTATTATATAAAAATAAAGTTTAGTTTTTGCTAATTTATTTTTTATTATTTAATTTTAATAATTAGTTAGCTATATTTTTAATACTATTATGCTTAAATAAAAATAATTATATAATAAAGTTAAATATATATTATATAATAGCTTACTTTTTAAATTTAATAAGTTTTTAATTATTAATAAACTTAATAAATATTATTATATAACTATATATTTGGTTAAAAAAGGTTATATATAGTATATTATAAATTTTAGCTGTACGTTAAATACTTAGTTTTAAATTTATATAAATTGCTTAAAGCGCAAAAATAATATTAAACTTTTTTAAAGGCCTACTATAGTAAGTAGTAAAGATATAGTAGATTAAAAGTTATGCATACAAAGGTAAGAAAAAGTGGCAAATATAGCCGGGTAGCAAATATACTTGTAAAATATATTATACTTTTATTATACTACTTATACTAAGCTAATATTATTACTTTTAAACCTAAGCAAACTTAAAATTAAAATAAACTAATAAAGCTTTTTTAGTTGTTATAAAAGACTAAAAACGCGTTTTATATAGAGAAGCAGTTGCTTTTATTAGTTAAAAGACTTTTTTTTTACTTTAAAAGTAATAATATAGTAATAATATTATATATGTTTAAGCCTAGTTACTTATATTTACAAATTATATTTGTAAACATATAAAGTATATGTAAATTTATTAAAGTTTAAAGTTTAAACTTTAATTTTTTTTAATATATATATTATTAATTACTAATAATAAAGCTTGTTTATAAATAGCTTATTAGCTAAAAAGCATTACTAATATATAAAAGTAAATATATTTTTAAAAAACAATTTTACCTTACTTTAAGTTTAAAAGCTATTAGTTGCTATATAAATTATTTTTTAATATAAATAATAAATTATTTTTTTATTAAAGCAAATATTTTTATTATTTGTTATTTTATTTAAATAAAGCAGCTTAAAACATTTAAAGTTTTAATTATTTATTTTTATTTGCTTTTTTTAAATTAATATACTAAAATAATAGTTATTAAAATAGTATAAAAATAATTACCTATAATAAAAATATTAAACATATTATTTTTGCTAAAAATATTATTATAACTATTTTTATTAAATTTTTATATGCTTTAAATTAATTATTAAGTTTATTTTTTAAACTAATAATTTTTTATTAGCTTTTTATATATTTTAATAACTTTATTTTTAACTTGCTTTAATTTTATTTTTTTTAAAATAAAATAATTAAATTTATTTAGCAAATATTTAATAAATAAACTTTTAGTAAATATATAAAACTATTATATTAATAGTAAAAAAAGTAATAAAAAACTAAATTAAAAAAGCTTATTAAATAGCTGCTTAAGCTATATAAAAAGCTATAGCTAAAGCTTGCGCTTATTTAAAAAAATTTATTTATTTTTAAAATTGCTTATATTTTTGAAAAATTTATTTTTAAAGCAAAGTTTTAATATTGCTAATAATTACTATTAAGCTATTAAAACTATATTATAAAATAATAGTTTTAAAATTTTTTTAATAATATTTTTATGTTTATTAGTTAATAAATAGTTATTATATTAAATTAAAAGTTATTATTTATTAGTTATTATAATATAATATTATTTAAATTATTTAGTACTAATAAATATATTATAGTTATTAATTATATTTATTAGCAAAGTATATATTTATTTATTATATTTATATTTTAATATACTATAAACTTTATTTAAAAGTTTATAGTTTAAAATAAGTTTTTATAATTATTATAAATCAATATTTAAATTTAATATATAAGTATATTTAATAACTTTATTAAAATAGCTATAAAAGCTAGCTTAAACTATTATTTAATTAAACTTAACAAAATTTTATTATAATATTGCTAATGCTATAAAAATAATATTATTATAAATATATTATTTTATATTTAAGTAATAAAAAAAATTAAAAATTATTATAATTTACACTTTATAATAAATAAGTAATTTAATTATAATATATAACGTATTCCACAGGTTAATTGCACACCTAGGTTAATTGCACACTTTTTTTAACCTTTATACAAACAATTTTTAACCTATTATATTTTTACTGCATATTATAGTAGGCCTTTAAAAAAGTCTAATATTATTTTTGCACTTTAAGCCTTTTATACAAACCTAAAACTAAGCGTTTAATGCGCAGCTAAAATTTATAATATATTATTAATAACTTTAGCAAACTAAAAATGCAGCTATATAACTATATATAATAACAACCTTAAAAAGCAAAAACTTATTAAATTTAAAAAGCAAGCTATTATATAATATATACTTAACTTTATTGCATAATTATTTTTACTTAAGCATAGTAATATTAAAAATATAGCTAATAAATTGTTAAAGTTATGCAATAAAAAATATATTAGCAAAAACTAAACTTTTACTTTTATATAATAATAACTAGCTTTTATAATATATTTTAATTGCTAAATTAATTATTAGCACGTTTTATATAAAAATCTGTTTAAATATTGCAAGTAATTTGCTTTTATATATAATATAATAGCAAAATATAAAGTTTAAAAAATATATATATATATAATTTTAATAAAACTAAATTTGTTATAAGCAAAATTTTATTTAAAATAGTTATAACTATATTTAATTATATAAAAGATTTAAAAGTAATATAATAAAATAATTATAAATAAGCTATAGTTATTTAAGCTATTTTATTATATAGCTATATTATTTTGCTATATATTATTATTGCAAAAAAAAAACTATTTATTGTTTTAGTATAAAAGCACTTTATTGTTTAATAATTAAGATATTATAATTATAAAAAATAGCTAAATAATAAATAAGCAAAGTATTAATTAGGTTTAATATTTTAATTAATATATAAGTAGTTATATAAAAAGTATATATTAACTTTTAATTTTTAATAGCTATAAAAGCTACTATTTATATAATTTTAAAAAGTATTGCAAAAATAAT
>Ga0247782_1000600_pt1 | contig 14570 bp, 13 predicted proteins | sample UWRJL019104C5_FD_179928 | JGI IMG/M metagenome (GOLD analysis project Ga0247782, IMG submission 179928) | Plant litter microbial communities from Arlington Agricultural Research Station in Wisconsin, United States - UWRJ-L019-104C-5 | ecosystem: Environmental > Terrestrial > Plant litter >...
GAGAGTCGCTGAGACCTTCGTTAAACTGAAGGTCTACAGCGTACTTATCATATGTTGTCTTGTTCTTCTGGAGTTGGTTCCTAACGTCAGATTTAATTTCGTCGCCGGTAACAGGATCATAAAAATAAGTTCCGGTGTTGTTATAAGACGATTCGTCTTCAATCCTGTTTTCAGTATCCATGTCGATACTAATAGATCGGCCTTTCTTATTTAGAGACTTACTGTAGTTAAGGTTTGCAGAAAAGGAATCGTTGTCGTTTTCATCAAACGTTGATCCTGAACTATTATTTAAAAGTGTATCGTCCTGATTTCGTGTAACGCTCTCCGACCTGTTTGATACTTTAGAATTTGCTTTTACAAACTTGGGGTTAAAGTAAAGGGTTGAGGTAGAATCGATCTTGAATTCAAATTCAGTCCCAAAATTATGCGAATATTTTTCGCTGTCGGTACGTGAAGACGATTCGGTAATTAATACCTTGTTTATATCAGTTTCCTTTGTATCCGAAAGAAAAGATTGAGATCGGCTTTTATTGTTGTTTTCAGTATCGGCTGCTGTGTAGAAATAATTGATATTAGGGTTAAAGCCTTTAAACCATTCATCAGAATAAGTAGCTCCAAAAATATTAGAGCGGGTAATACCTGTGTTGCCGCCAAATTGCATATTATTTATACCAAAGCTTCCGTCGCTGCTGGTATAAATAGAGTTGTTACGGCCACCGCTCATACTGTCAAATATCTCATCCATTGTAAAACCGGATGTATTGATGTTGTTTGATGATGCCAGTACACTTATTTTCTGGCTGCCTTTAAAGTAATTTATCAGGGCACTGCTTTCATAGCGTTTGTCGCTGCCATATCCGCCCAGAAATCTACCGAAAAAGCCCTTATTCTTTTCTTCATCTATGGTAAGGTTAATGCTGGCATTGTTGCCTGATGCATCTTTACCGGTATACTCTTCCTGTTTGGTTTTGGTATCGCTTACCTGTACTTTATTTATAATATCTGCCGGCAGGTTTTGCAGGGCAATTTTACCGTCTTTATCAAAAAAAGGTTTGCCATTTACCAATATCTGGCTTACTTCTTTTCCGTTTACACGAATTTTACCTTCGTCGTCTATTTCTACACCGGGAAGCTGTTTCAGTAGTGTTTCTACATTGGCATCCGGCCGTACTTTAAATGAGGCGGCATCAAATTCCAGAGTATCTTTTTTAATTCGGATAGGCGGAATCTCATTTTCAATTACAACCTCATTAAGCTCTGTTGAACGATCGGCAAGTTTTATGGTGCCAAAGTCACGATCAAGAAGAATATTTTCCAATTGTTCCCTATGGTTTGCCAGCCCGACATATGATACTTTAAGAAAAACCGGTTTTTCCAGTTTTTTAATCTTAAGCTCCCAGTTGCCGTTTTTGTTAGAAATGGTATAATCTACCATTGTAGAGTCTTTAACCGATGTAAGGTAAATTGTAGCCGATTCTAAAGGAAAATTATCGCTATCTGTAATTTTACCTTTTAAGGTTATGGTCTGACTAAAAACAGCTGTACAGCATAGTAACAAGAGTAAGGTTAAAATCTTGTGCATTGTAGTTGGTTTTGGTTGATTGATGATAGGTTGTCAGTAAAAACTGCTAAATAAATACTTTAGTATGATTACTACTGTTAAAAATCGAAAAAATATTTATTTTAGTTCCTCCTCCTCATATCAAAATTTCGCTCACGCTTAGCCGGAGCTCCTCCAAATTGCTGTAATTTAAAGGTTAGGGAGAACATTACATAGCGTCTTAAAACTGTATTTTCCTGATCGGTAATAGCTGTTGGACTAATTGTTCGTGATGTACCCAGATTCTGATTAAGTACATCATATACCTTAACCTTTAGCAGCAGCTGATCTTTAAGGAAGTTATAGCCTACACTTGTATTCCATAAATAAAAATCTTTCCTGAATCCGCTATTGAGGTTAGAATTATAGGTGTATCCAAAGTCATTTCCAAAAACCACGTGCTTAGGCCAATAGCTGGTTGTTTGCAGGTTAATGCGATGCACGTAATTCGAGTTAGAGCTTACTCTGTAATTTGTATAATTGTATTGGTTGTAAACATAGTTGTATGATGGGCTTATGGTTAGCAATTCACCATATTCATAAGTAAAGTTTGCTCCCGGGCTAAGGCGTATCGATTTACTATCGTACATTATACCATTAAGCAGTCCCTTATCAATATTGTAACCGGCAGACATACTAATACCATACCTGTAGGTATGGGCATCTTTTTTAATGCTCTTATTCCAGTTAGTGCTAATACTGTTGCTCATAGTACCGGCAATGTTTCTGTATCGGGTGTAGTTTATACCGCTGGTATCTGTAACGGTAGATTGTACAACCTGGCTGTCATAAAGTGTAGATGTAAGCCAAATGCTATATCCTGATCGTGTTGCAAAATCAAAATTACGATAGCCTATTCTTATTCTATGCGATTTGTTTGGATCCAGTTCAGGATTACCCTCTACGGTATTTAGGGGATTAGTTTTGTCTACAATTGGCAATACCTGTCTTGCCTGTGGAAAATCTACAGTGTAGTTATAGTTAACAGAAAACGATTTACCTTTTGCTATGTTATATCTCAGGTTCATATCAGCAGCAGGCAATATGTAGTCTTTGTTAAGGTCATATTCGTCGCCAATAAATAATGCATGATTTTTAAACGAAGTTACGTTAGTTCCTGCGCCGGCATTTACATACCATTTGCCTTTGGTAAAGCTTATACCCGCCCTTGATTGAAAAGTTCCGGTTTCAGACGTTAAATAATTAGAAAGTGAATCGCTGTATGTGGTATAATCTCCTGTGTCAGCATTAAAATTGTAACTCTTTCTATCGTTAATCGATTTGTTGTAATCATAACCACCACCAATGTTTACTTCGAGAGAATCAGTAACAGGTTCGGTATATTCTATCCCAAGATTATAACTGTCGTCTGTAGATTTTGTGTAAATGGTCTGGTCTCTGTTGTCTACTTTTGTTTGTTCTGCACCATTAGGATAACTATATTTTATAGTGTTGGATTTATTAAGCGTATTATCATCATTCTTACTGTTGCTATTTGTAAGGCTAACACTAATTCCCCTGCCTTTTTTAGCCGTAAACTGTTTAAAATAAGTAAGCTGATTGCTAAAAGTATTGCTGTTATTTTCTCCATAACTGTCAGATGTACTTTCATTCATCTTCTGTTCGTTAGTCAGACGTTGTGTAAGCCGTGATGACGAGTTGGATGATTTAGAATTTGAGTTTACAAATTTTGGTGCAAAATGCAATGTAGATGTAGAATCTATCTTATATTGAAAGTCAGTATTAAATGTATTTGTATACCTGTCGTTTTTACTGCGTGATTCAGAATTTATGGTATAGCTATTGTCAACCGTATTGTTAGGATTGTTAGGGTCTTCGGTTATCAAAAAATTAACAGATGATGTACGGTTATTGTTTTCGGTATTGCTGCCAGTGTAATTGTAGCTTGCGCTTGCATCAAAGCCCTTAAACCATTCATCGGCATAATTCACGCCAACCAAATCGCTACGGGTTATTCCTGTGCTGCTTCCGTTTCCGGCACCGCTATTCATATAAAGAGAAACGGCACCGCTGTTTCTGCCGCCACCCATACTGTCAAATATTTCGTTGAGTGAAAAACCGGATGCATTTATATTATTTGATGATGCCAAAAGGCTGACTTTCATCTTATTTTTAAAATAATTTACAATAGCACTACTCTCGTATCGCTCGTCAGATCCATATCCGCCCATCACTTTTCCAAAAAAGCCCTTGTTCTTATCCTTTTTTATAGTAAGATTAATACTGGAATTATCACCGGCAGCATTTTTACCCGATAGTTCTTCTTTTTTTGTTTTTGTATCGCTTACCTGTACCTTTTCAATAATCTCGGCAGGAAGGTTTTTTATGGCGATCTGTCCGTCTTTATCAAAAAATGGTTTGCCGTTAACCAGTATCTGATTTACTTCCTTGCCATTAACGGTAATTTTCCCGTCGGAATCAATGTTTACTCCGGGTAGCTGTTTAAGTAATGACTCAACATTGGCATCGGGACGTGTTTTAAATGACGCGGCATTAAATTCCAGTGTATCTTTTTTGATCCGTATAGGAGGTATCTCACTCTGAATGACCACTTCGCTTAATTCGGTAGACATATCAGCGAGTTTAGTTGTGCCAAAGTCTTTATCTTCTTCTAACGATTTAAATTCTTCTTTATAATTGGCAAGGCCTACGTAAGACACTTTTAAGAACACAGGAGTTGTGATTTTTTTGGTTTTAATCTCCCACATACCATTTTTATTAGAAATAGTATAATCTATCACAGCGGAATCTTTTATAGTAGTAAGATATATGGTTGCAGATTCTAAAGCGAAATCCTGGTTGTCAGTGATTTTTCCTTTAATTGTTATTGTCTGCCCAAAGCTGGCAATAGAGCATAACAAAAATAGCAGGGTAAATAGCTTTTGCATTTTATATAGTTTGGCTGAAGTAAGGGTATTCTTAAAGACAGCTAAATAACCATAATAGTATGTTAAATGCAAGAAGATTAAACTTAACGAAATGTTAAATGCTTCCTTTTATAAGCGTTTTAGCAATTTTGGCTAAAAAAAACAAAACCCCAAAGCTTACTTTGGGGTTTGTTGTATTTATTTCTGACGGAAGTATATATCAATCGGTACGCCTGATAAGTTATATATTTCACGCATCTTGTTTTCAAGAAAACGCTTGTAAGGTTCTTTAACATACTGAGGCAGGTTACAGAAAAATACAAACTGTGGGGTAGGAGTAGGCAATTGCATACAAAACTTAATTTTTACATACTTACCTTTAAGTGCCGGTGGTGGCATAGCTTCAATAATAGGCAGCATGGTTTCGTTTAGTTTAGAAGTAGCAATACGCTGTTTCCTGTTTTCAAATATCTCTACAGCTGTTTCAAGTGCTTTAATTAAACGCTGTTTTGTAATTGCAGAAACGAAAAGAATAGGCACATCGGTAAATGGCTGAAGCTCTTCGCGTATTTTACGCTCATAATCACGTGTAGACATTGTATCTTTTTCTACGAGGTCCCATTTGTTTACAAGAATAACAACGCCTTTACGGTTTTTTTCTGCAAGCCAGAAAATACTCTGATCCTGTCCTTCAAAACCACGGGTTGCATCTATAACAAGAATACAAATATCACTATGCTCAATAGCTCTTACAGAACGCATTACCGAGTAAAATTCCAAATCTTCCTTAACCTTTGCCTTACGGCGGATACCTGCGGTATCTACAAGGTTAAATTCAAATCCAAAACGGTTATATTTAGTATCAATAGCATCACGGGTAGTACCGGCAATATCGGTAACAATGTACCTGTCTTCGCCAATAAGTGCGTTGATGAATGACGATTTACCTGCATTTGGTCGTCCTACAACAGCAAATCGAGGCAGTGCGACTTCATTCTCATCCGGGGCAACAGCTTCCGGAAGTAATTTTACAAGAGCATCCAGTAGTTCTCCTGTACCGGATCCGCTCATACCTGCAAGGGTATAATACTCACCAAGTCCAAGATTATAGAATTCTATAGCATCTTTTTCACGCATAGAGTTATCAACCTTATTTACAGCAAGTAAAACAGGTTTCGTAACCTTACGAAGCAGTTTAGACACCTCTTCATCCATCGGGGTAATGCCTTCTTCAACATCAACCATAAATACAATAACGTCTGCTTCGTCTATCGCTAGTTCTACCTGACGGCGTATTTCGGCTTCAAAAACATCTTCAGATCCTTTTATATAACCACCTGTATCTATAACAGAGAATTCTTTTCCGTTCCATTCACTCTTGCCATAATTCCTGTCACGTGTTACTCCGCTAACAGAATCTACGATGGCTTCTCTTCGCTGTATCAGTCGGTTAAAAAAAGTAGACTTACCTACATTTGGCCTTCCTACAATAGCTACTATATTATTCATTCCTATTTTTTAATTTTTTGCAAAAGTACGTATAAAGTTGCAGAGTTGCTAAATCGCTGAGTAACTAAGTTTCATGGACGCGACAATAACCTGAAACATGTAACCTTAAACCTGAAATAAATACTACTTTTGATCGTAACCAAACCTGCGCAGCTGGTAAGCATTGCTTCTCCAGTTCTTGTTTACCTTAACAAACATCTGCAGGTGAATTTGTTTACCAAAAAACTTTTCAAGATCCATCCTGGCTTCAACGCCTACTTTTTTAAGAGCAGTACCTTTGTGGCCAATAATAATACCTTTTTGGGTTTCACGCTCTACCATAATAAGCGCACTGATACGGATGATGTTATCATCTTCAATAAATTCTTCCGTTTCAATTTCTACAGCATACGGTATTTCTTTATCGTAGTGTAAAAGTATTTTTTCACGTATTGTTTCATTTACAAAGAAACGTTCCGGTTTATCGGTAAGTGCATCTTTAGGATAGTACGCCGGAGATTCCGGTAATAAATCAAGTATACGGTTAAAAACTTCTTTAACGTTAAAATTCTCAAGGGCAGAAATAGGGTATAGTTCGGCATTTGGCACTTTCTCCGTCCAAAGCTTAACCTGTTCTTCAAGCTGCTCCTGATTTGTTTTGTCTATCTTGTTAAGTAACAGCAATACCGGAATTTTGGCATTGATTATTTTATTGAAAAAAGCCTCATCTTTAAGTTCTTTCTCTCCTGTTTCTACCATATAGATAAGTACATCGGCATCTTCAAAAGCCGATTTTACAAAATCCATCATACTTGCCTGAAGCTCATAGGCCGGTTTAATAATACCCGGCGTGTCAGACAGTACTACCTGAAAATTTTCACCGTTTACAATGCCCAAAATACGGTGACGTGTAGTTTGTGCTTTAGAAGTGATAATAGAAAGACGCTCGCCTACAAAGGCATTCATCAGGGTAGATTTGCCCACATTTGGGTTACCAATAATATTTACAAAGCCTGCTTTGTGTGTCATAAAAAAATAATTATGCTGCAAAGGTAGTCATATCAGCGCAATAGTAGAAATAAAGGGCTAAATAAAAGATTTTACCTCGTTTTACTTGCAGGTTTAAGTAATGGTTGTATATTTGCACTCGAAACAGCGCGGGATAGAGCAGTAGGCAGCTCGTCGGGCTCATAACCCGAAGGTCACAGGTTCGAGTCCTGTTCCCGCTACTACCAAAAGCTTCAGAGAAATCTGAGGCTTTTTTGTTTTATGCTATTTGTAAATGTAACTTGAGTATATATTAAGGGCTACTAGTCATTAATATATACTCAAATTTTATTTGTTGCTGTAGTGCACTCGATTTGAAAGGGATAGATAGCAATCCATTCAGGAAATAACAATTTAATAATATAACGGAGAAATATCAATAAAAATGTTGTACATTTGCACCGAAGATCGCGGGATAGAGCAGTAGGCAGCTCGTCGGGCTCATAACCCGAAGGTCACAGGTTCGAGTCCTGTTCCCGCTACTAAGCAAAGAGAATCAGAAATGGTTCTCTTTTTTTTGTGCCTTGTTTTCAGCTACAAATAATTAAATCCATGAGTAACGAGTATACAAGTGAAAATTTTATAGGTGTAAATGGTGTAACTATTTACATTGAAACATTCGAAACATCTAAGAAGATGCCTACTATTGTATTTCTCCATGACTCTTTAGGGTGTGTTGCTCTTTGGAGGGATTTCCCGGAAAAGATTGCAAAAGCGACAGGGTGTAATATACTGGTTTATGATCATTTGGGGTATGGAAAATCAGATCCTATGCCTACGTATGAAAGAAACACCGATTATCTGGAAAAACAAGCCAAATTTTTAAACGATCTGCTGTCTGTTTTAAAACTTGATAATATAATTTTATTTGGTCATAGCGATGGCGGATCTATAGCATTACTAATGGCTGCAAAATATCCTGCTGCTATAAAAGCGGTGATTTGTGAAGCGGCCCATATTTTTGTGGAAGATGTTACGATGTATGGAATTTTGGAAGCCATGAATGCTTATAAAACTACAAATCTTAGCGAACGGCTTAGCAAATATCATGGGAACAAGGTTGATACTTTGTTTAAGGCATGGACGTTAACCTGGACATCGGTAGATTTTAAAAAATGGAATATTGAACACTTTCTTCCAGCGATTAGGTGTCCGCTTTTATTTATACAAGGAGAGAAGGATGAATTTGGATCTATGCAGCAACTTGAAAAGACATTAGACCAGGTAAGTGGCAGGGCAGAAAAATATATTATTTTAAATGCCGGGCATACACCTCATAAAGAAGCATCTGAGGTAACATGTAATGCTGTTACGCGGTTTATAAATGAGTTAACATAAATATAATAGTCTAATTATCTGATATTTTGCGTCTAAAAGCTTGCCGCGTCATTCTAATTTATTATTTTTGCCGCCGCTAACTAAGGCACATAGTACCGAAGGAACATATGAATATGAAGAAAATTGTTGAGTACAGAAAGTTACTTGACGTTACCAAAGCAGCTACGCTTAAAGAACTTAAAACAATTTACAGGAACAGTATGAAAGACTGTCATCCTGATACCTGCAACACTGATGAGGAGCGTCATGCTGCCGAAGAGAAAAGCAAAGAGATTATTGAAGCTTACCACTTTTTAGTAAGTATTGCTCCTGAAACTGCAGAGAAAAACGGTGTAGAGTACGCTAAAACTACTTCTACTTCTGGTATTCTTGATTTTTATATGGAAAACCAGGCATTGTATATCAACTTTGTTGATGGAAGCTGCTACGAATATTTTGGTGTACCAAAACAGGTTTACATTAAAATGGTAAATGCAGATTCTCAGGCACGTTTTGCAAGAAGGCACATTTATGGTACTTACCTGTACAGAAGCGCAATTAAAATTGTTGCTAACGCAGAGTAATTAAAATATACAGCATAAAAAAAGCTCCCTTTTTGGGAGCTTTTTTTATATCAGGATTTTTATGATTTTTTGTAAACATAGGTCTTATTTTGATTTGAAAAGAAAAGAATCAATTTCCCATCTTTTATAGTGAATCTGATAGAACCTGTACTGCCATCATCAAATTTTCCTTCCAATGTTTGATAGTCTTTTTTATCCTCTATGGTAAATATGCCGGCTTTTACGGAGTCTCCAACCAACTGCGTAAAGTTGTTTCCATTGATTTCTACATAAGATGTTTTAAGCATCTCAGAATATGATTCCATGGTCTGTTGAAGCTGGTCAGCTCTCTCCTGTCCAAAGCTATAAGCAGATTTATCCAGCGTAACCTTACCTGTTTCTACATTAAGGGAGGCACTTTGAGTGGCATAAATATTCAGGATCCATTTTCCCTGCAAATCGTTTTCTGTAAATTTCTGAGACCATACAGATAAAAGGCACAGGCAGGCAGTAATCGTAAAAAATATCTTCTTCATTTTTAATCTTCTCGTTGTTTATGAAACAGTAGTATAGCAATAATAATGCTACTTATGCTTTATTGTAAATAAATTCAAAGATCTGTCCCTGTTCAAACTTCTGAATATGCAGTTGTTTGTTCTTGATCCATATAGACGATTCACTGGTTGTGTTATTATCCCAATTAAATGAAGCGTGTTGTTTACCTTCCTGCTCCATAATGGTAAAAGTTCCCTTTTTCTCTTTGCCCGCCATGTTTTGTTTGACGTTATTTCCTGTAAAAACCACATCTGAAACCTTTAACTTTGTAATAGATTGCTTTAATCCATCACTTATCTGGCTTATAATATCGGGTGTAAGCTGTGTTTTTAATTCAGGCGAAATTGTTATCTCCCCGCTAATAATATCAACATGTGCGCCATTATTATCCAGTGCAGATAGTTTCCATTCTCCCTGAAGGTCGGTATTGCTAAGTTTTTGTGCAGATGCTGTTGCAAACATGCAAAGTGCGCCAAAAAAGAAAAGTAATTTCTTCATAGTTAATTTGTAGCGAATAATGTATTCAATTTTTTATAAAGCTAAGATACAAATTAAATTTACATTGTATTATATATACAATGGCATGCATTAGCGTTATATTAATGCAGCTTGTCGATAATTTACCGAAATACTAATTAGCACAAAACCGCAATTAGTTTTGTGCCGTATCTTTAGAATAGATAAATGGGGGCTGTTATCAATATTTTACCTAATGCGTTATGATGTAATACTATTCGGTATTATTTTAGTTAAAATTTAAATACATTTGAATATGAAAACAAATGGCGATATAATACTCATTGAAGACGATGCCGAAGACAGGGAAATTCTGATTGAGGCATTTGATCAGGTAATGACAGAAAATAATTATGACAACAGGCTCATAGTTATTGAAGATAGCTCGGTAGTTATTAATTACCTGAAATCTACAAAAACAGAACCTTTTTTGCTTTTGTCAGACATTAACATGCCAAAGATAGATGGCTTTACGCTAAGAGACCTGATAAATAAAGATCCTGAATTGCGTGAGAAGTGCTCCCGCTATTTATTCCTGACCACATCAGATACTGTAGATTATATATCTAAGGCATCACAGCGGTCTATTCAGGGATATTTTTCTAAGCCGGTAACTTTCTCGGGTTACAAAAAGCTTATAGCCGATATACTATCCTATTGGAAACTGAATAAAACAGCATAAAAAATAATTTTTTATATCTGAGCCTCCACTATTTAGCGGAGGCTTTTTTTATGGGAATACCACACTTATTAAAGGTTTGTTGATCTGGTCATCGGCTATATATGCTGTAATGTATTAAAATCAGATGTTCTTTTCTGACTTTCGCTAAAAATTCCTACCTTCATTTCGAAAATCATCTGATATGATAAAATACTACTTATTCTTTTTTTTACTCTATTCTACTGTATCATCTGCACAAACAGAGTATGATATTCATCCTATTGATGAAGAAAGGCTGGAATGTCGTGGTGATAAAGAAAACCAGGATCCTGACAGTAGTATAAGATGTGAATATACTGCAAGGATTGCATGGGAAAAAGAAGTTGAAAAATATTATGGGTTGTTATTAAATGTATTAAAGCCTGCAGAGAAAAAGGTATTTAAAGCAGCTCAAAAAGACTGGATAGCATTTAGGGACAGCGAAATGGAATTTGCCAATAGCTTGTATAAAAATATGGAAAGCAAAGCATGGCTTGTGGTTCATGCTGTGAGGCTTACCAATATTTTCCGTACCCGTGCACTGGAACTTCAGGAATACCACGATATGGCAACCTTTGATCCTGAATAAAATACTTTAGACTTGTAACGAAAACTATACTTACTGTACTAATAAGGTAAATAATTATCAATCAAAAATCGTATAAAATGCAGGCACATGAAATTGACTACCATATTTATGGTGAAGAAATGCAGTATGTAGAAATAGAGCTTGATCCGCAGGAAGCAGTAGTTGCCGAAGCAGGGAGCTTTATGATGATGGATAACGGAATACAGATGGATACCATTTTTGGCGATGGGTCAAACCAGAGTGAAGGTATAATGGGCAAACTTTTTTCGGCAGGTAAAAGGCTTCTTACCGGCGAAAACCTTTTTATGACCGTGTTTTTAAATCAGGATAAATACAAACGCAGGGTAAGTTTTGCCTCACCATATCCGGGGAAGATAGTACCTATTGATCTTAGGCAGTTTGGTGGAAAGTTTATTTGCCAGAAAGATGCATTTTTATGTGCTGCCAAAGGCGTATCTGTAGGTATAGAGTTTTCGCGTAAGCTTGGCAGAGGTCTTTTTGGTGGTGAAGGCTTTATTATGCAGAAGCTGGAGGGCGATGGACTTGGTTTTGTGCATGCAGGCGGAACCCTTGCCAGAAAAGAACTGCAGCCGGACGAAGTACTTAAGGTAGATACAGGATGTATTGTAGGCTTTTCGCAAACGGTAGACTATGATATTGAATTTATAGGAGGTATAAAGAACAGTGTTTTTGGAGGTGAAGGTTTGTTTTATGCTACTCTTCGCGGTCCGGGAGTAGTGTATGTCCAGTCACTGCCTTTTAGCAGGCTGGCAGGAAGAATATATGCATCTGCACCACAAGGAGGTGGAAATCAAAGAGGTGAAGGCAGCATACTTGGTGGCCTGGGCAATTTGCTTGATGGCGATAACAGGTTTTAATACAATTTATATAAAAAGGGTTGCTGCCCTTTTTGTTTGTGTTTGTATATTTGAATTGTAAACATAAGGTAGGGTTTAAGTTATTTGTATTGTTACACAAACGGCATAACAATTGCTCTTAATACTACATTACCTAATTATCTCAAAGAAAATTATTATAATGAAAATAACCCAATTACTGTCGGTATCATTTTTACTGCTTTTTGTATCAGTTAAAGGCTTTAGCCAGGAAAACAATTGTAACGTTAAGCAACTTCAGGTTAATGCTTACGATTTTGTGCTTAAAAACCTTGATTCTATTAAAAAGTACAGTACAGTTAAAGATAAGGTTACAGCCGAATTAGAATTTACAGAAAAAGGTGCTTTAACCAAATCGGTATACTATACCTTATACGGTGATAAAGGACAAAAAGAAGTGAAAATATGGAAAGGTCTCGAAAAATATATAAAAAATACTTTTTCGCTATGTCCCGAATCTCATCTTTACAACGGTCAGGATCAAGTATTAAGTACAGTGTTTGAAATTCCGTTTACGAAAGAAGCGGTAGCTAAAGCGAAACAGGATATTGAAATTGTGCCGGGTTATGTGGCATTTGGTACGGGAAAAACAGAGATACCCTTTGATAGCAATTATACGCTGGATGTGAAAAGTTTTAAAGTGGGTAAAAAAATTGTAGAGCCTTTGGTAAAAGAAGGTACAATGGACTACGACAGATCTAAGGCGATAAAAATGACTGAAGTATTTTATATTGCTTTTGACGTAGTTAAATCTGGTAAATTAAATTACCTAAAATATACAATTTATCAAAATGTTGATCATATAGGCAGAATAGTTACATCTGAAAACTGGAGGCCTATAGTAAATAAAAAGGTTAATCTTTCAGTAAAAGGCATCAGAGATGCCTACCCTGGAGTAAGGCATATAACTCCAGGCGAAGCGTTTGAATTTGATATTGATATTACCTTTAAATAAAAACATACCGAATTATAATAAGGGCAGCATTAATCGCTGCCCTTTTTTATTTTCCCGAATACAATATGTATCTTTGAATTCTGGCTTTAGGGGTATTCTGAAAAGAATTGAGACAGTCCCTTTGAACCTGATGCGGATTAAACCGACGTAGGGAAAAGCGAAAGAAATACATTGTATTTCTTCAACTCCGGTTTGGAGACTCTATAGCCATATTTATTAAATCAGTTAAAAATATGAAAGAGTCTCTTTGGAATGCAGTCCTTTCCGTAAGGAAAAACACTCCCCTTGTACACAATATTACAAATTTTGTAGTTATGAATACTACCGCTAATGCCTTGCTTGCTATTGGTGCATCACCGATTATGGCTCATGCGCATAGTGAGGTTGAAGATATGGTAGCTATTTGTGGAGCATCTGTGATAAATATAGGTACGCTTGATGATTATTGGGTAGAAAGTATGCTTAAAACAGCCGCAAAAGCACATCAACTTGGCAAACCCTGGGTGCTTGATCCGGTAGGAGCAGGCGCAACTGCTTATCGTGATACTGTTGCCGCAAAACTGTTGCAGTACAAGCCAACAATTATTCGTGGTAATGCTTCCGAAATTATGGCACTTGCCAAGCTGAACCAATCAAAAACCAAAGGGGTAGACAGCATCCATCAAAGTATGGAGGCTATAGCTGCCGCAAAATGGCTCAATGAATCTATAGGCAGCGTAGTATGCATTTCCGGCGCTACAGACGTAATAGTATCAGGTAATAGGCAAATCCATATACAAAATGGACATCTGCTTATGCAGAAAGTAACGGGGTTAGGGTGTACGGCATCGGCAATAACCGCTGCTTTTGCAGCTACTACAGATGATAAACTTTACAGCACTGCAGCAGCTATGGCATTGTTAGGATTAGCCGGAGAACTGGCACAAAAAATAAGTACGGGGCCGGGGAGCCTTCAGCTACATATTTTGGATAAACTATACACTATTACCGAAGCGGAATTCTATGGTAACCTTAAAATAGAATATCACGATGCCTAAACCTTTTTTAAGCAGGTTATACCTGGTTGTTAGTCAGGAAGCCTGTCTTGGCCGTGATTTGGTAAAAGTGACGGAACAGGCCATTAAAGGTGGGATAGATATGGTTCAGTTGCGCGAGAAACAGATCAATACCAATAATTTTACTGAAACCGCCATCCGGCTGAAAAGAATGCTCTATAAATATTCGATACCTCTTATTATTAACGATAATTTTCAGGTTGCTTTAGAAAGCAGGGCTTATGGAATTCATGTAGGCAACAGCGATGTGCCACCATCTGAAATAAAAAAACGATGGGCTTCCTGCGGATTGCTGGGCTATTCGATTGAATATATTGAACAGCTTTCAAACAGTGAAATTCAGTATGCCGATTATTTAGGCATAAGCCCTGTGTTTAGTACACCAACGAAGACCGATACTA
>Ga0247782_1000601_pt1 | contig 14463 bp, 14 predicted proteins | sample UWRJL019104C5_FD_179928 | JGI IMG/M metagenome (GOLD analysis project Ga0247782, IMG submission 179928) | Plant litter microbial communities from Arlington Agricultural Research Station in Wisconsin, United States - UWRJ-L019-104C-5 | ecosystem: Environmental > Terrestrial > Plant litter >...
TGCGGAAATTCTTTTTTAAGAAATTTAAGTGCTACGCCATCAGATGCAATGATTGGTTCGTATCCGTGGTTTTCTAAAGCTTCAATAACAGGTATGCATCGTGTAGCATGCCCCAGTCCCCAGTTGAGGGGCGCAACAAGTATTTTTTTTCGTAGCAGCAAAGTGGGTGTTTTTTAATAACTTTTAATAACTGCAATCTAAAGTTATTTCCATTGTCGTATATTTCCCTAATTTTACCAAAAATTTAAATTAAGAAGTGGGAAGCAAGAACAAACTAAAAAGGTTTAGGGAAAACGAAACATTTGGCAATGTAATGCAGCCTTCGAGAGAGGAAGCTGTAGCGGGTGATTTTCACCTGAAAGGCAAATGGAATGAATTTTTTAAGAATGATAACCCAATAGTACTGGAGCTTGGCTGCGGTAAAGGCGAATATTCGGTAGGGCTTGCAGAGCGTTACCCGGATACTAACTTTATTGGTATAGATATTAAAGGCGCCCGTTTTTGGAGAGGCGCTAAAACAGCAGTAGACAATGGGTTGCACAATGTGGCTTTTCTTCGTACGCAAATTGAGCTTATAGAGCATTTTTTTGCTGCCGGTGAAGTTTCGGAGATCTGGATCACTTTCCCCGATCCTCAGATAAAATACAAACGTACCAAGCACAGGCTTACAAATACTGAGTTCCTTCAGCGTTACAAAAAGATACTGAAAGAAGACGGATTTATGAACCTGAAGACCGATAGCGAATTTATGCACGGTTATACCCTTGGCCTGTTGCATGGTGAAGGCCATGAAGTTGTATATGCTAACCACAATGTGTACCGCAACGAAGGTTCACCGGAGGTTGTTACGGCAATACAAACTTTCTACGAGCAACAGTATCTTGAACAAGACAAGGCTATAACCTATATAAGGTTTAAAATAAAATAATTTATGGACATAATCCTTCCCCTGCTTTTAGGTATAGTCATTTCTGCTGCCGGCATCATGCTGCCGGGGCTTATAAATATGACAGCTGCTAAAATAGCTATAAAAGAAGGCAGGAGAAGGGCTGTTGTTTTTGCCCTGGGCGCTACAACAGTAGTGTTTTTTCAAACATACATTGCGGTGTCGTTCGCTAAATTTATAAATAGCAGGCCCGATATTATTTATATCCTGGAAGAAACCGGACTTGTGATTTTTTCGCTACTTACTATTTTTTTCCTTTTTATAGCCAAGAAAAAGAAGCCTAAAGCCGATAAGGACATCATAAAGCAAAAAAGCTTTATTGGTAATTACTTTTTAGGCGCATTGCTATCAGCATTAAATTTTTTCCCGATACCCTATTATGTGTTTGTAAGTATTTCACTGAGTGCTAACGGCTACTTTTCGTTCACGCCATTATTCGTATTCCTTTTTGTAATAGGTGTAGTAATAGGTTCATTCGGGGTCTTTTACCTTTATATTGTCTTCTTTAAAAAGATTGAGCATAAAACCGACTTCTTTATGCGAAACATCAACTATCTTTTAGGTTCTGTAACAGGGCTTGTCTCGGTTATCACACTAATAAAAATTATCCGAAACCATTAATCTTTCCGTATGCCTGACAAAGACAATTTTTTTGAAAAGGTGTATGATGTAGTAAGGCTTATTCCCTATGGCAGGGTAACGAGCTATGGCGCTATAGCAAAGTTTCTGGGTGCGGCACGTTCTGCACGAATGGTGGGTTGGGCTATGAATGCCTGCCACGGTCGTGATGATGTACCTGCACACCGCGTTGTAAACAGGGTAGGGTTACTGTCAGGTAAACATCATTTTGAAGGTACTAACCTTATGCAGCAGCTATTGGAAAGCGAAGGTGTTAAGGTAAAAGAGAACAAGATCGTGAAATTCGAAAAATATTTGTGGGACCCGGCGCAAGAACTGGATATAATATAAATTGTATGAAAAAAATAACCTTCCTGCTTTTTTTAGTGGCTTTAATAAGCTGTAAAAAAGAAACTTCTGGAGAACAAGAAACCACTGTTGCCGAAGTTGCTCAAAAAGATTCCTGTAATTTTAATTACAAGGTAAGCGTTGAGGAAAGTAGCGAAGCAGAATTTGCTGCAGGTACGCCCAATGCGTTGGCAGGAGTGTTTAAAGAAGGTCTGGCTACGCCCGATACATTGCTTTTGCCTGTTGAAATTGCTACCCAAAAGAAAAAACTGGTTTTTAACAGCATAAATCCGGCGGCACAAAAAGGATATTACGATGAAGAGGAAGTAACCTATGCCAATTTGGGCTTTAGCAAAAAAGTAAATAAGCATTTACTAAATGCGCATTATTATGAAGGGCACGACTATTTTTTGATAGATAATGCTACTGCAAAGGAGGATACGATTAACGGAATGCCTAATTTCTCGCCCGATACTAAGAAAATATTTTCATACTATATTAGTCCATATAACGAGAGGGAGTTTTTATTAAGCGCTGATGTAGAAATATATGTTTTGTGTAATGACGGTTTAGTGGCTTTGCATAAAAAAACGTATGATTATATACCTTATGCCGTAAAATGGAAGGGTAATGACACTATTTTAATAAAAGCATTGTCAGCTAGTGAATTTTATAAAAATGACACCGAAGGTATCGATGAAAATTTGAGGCATTACATCTACAAAAAAATGATCGTCAAATAGGTTTCTTTTGCAGTTTTAGCAATTTTATGACGTTTTATTGCAAAACTATGCCCTCTTAAAACTTTACCATATAAACTTTTCATGCTATCTTTGTAATTTGAAATCAGTCTGAATAAGCGACTGTTAGATTAATATAAATCATGAAGTTAGATAGAAAAGAGATACTAAGCGCGCTTGAAACTATAACACTTGCCGGAGAAGGCCAGAATATGGTAGAAAGCGGAGCTGTTACAAACGTACTTACGTTTGGCGATGAGGTTGTGGTAGAACTTGTAATGAGTACTCCTGCAATGCACATCCGCAAAAGGGCAGAAGCCGATATTATAAAAACAATCCAGGAAAAAATATATGCCGACGCTAAGGTTAAGGTAAACGTAAAGATAGAAACACCTGAAAAGCCTGAAATTAAAGGCAAAGCGATACCGGGAATAAGCAACATAGTTGCTGTATCTTCGGGTAAAGGCGGTGTTGGTAAATCTACCGTAACGGCAAACCTTGCAGTTACTTTAGCCAAGATGGGCTTTAAGGTAGGTGTACTTGATGCCGATATTTACGGGCCATCTATGCCTATGATGTTTGATGTAGAGCGTGAGCGCCCTATATCTATACAGGTAGATGGAAAGTCTAAAATGAAACCGATAGAAAGCTATGGCGTACAGATACTTTCGATAGGTTTCTTTACAAGCCCGGAGCAGGCAGTTATCTGGAGAGGCCCAATGGCTTCTAAAGCATTGAATCAAATGATATTTGATGCCGATTGGGGTGAACTGGACTTTATGCTTATCGACCTTCCTCCGGGAACGGGCGATATTCACCTTTCTATCATGCAGTCCCTGCCTATTACAGGTGCGGTTGTAGTGAGCACGCCACAGGCAGTTGCTCTTGCAGATGCTAAAAAAGGTGTAGCAATGTTCCAACAGGAAACTATTAATGTGCCTGTACTGGGTATTATAGAAAACATGGCTTACTTTACTCCGGACGAATTACCGGATAATAAATATTACATTTTTGGTAAAGAAGGTGCGCGTAACCTTGCCGAAGATCTTGATGTTCCTTTCCTTGGAGAGATTCCTATTGTACAAAGCATACGCGAAGCGGGTGACTACGGACGCCCTGCTGCGCTTCAGACCGCTACGCCGCTAGAGGCTGCTTTCGAAGAGCTTGCGCGTAACGTAGTACAGGAAACTGTAGACAGAAATGAGAGCCTTCCGCCAACCGAGGCGATTAAAATAACTACAATGGCCGGATGTTCGGCTGTTAAAAAGAAATAATAATGACTACAGAAGAAATTACACTTAGTGTGGAGAGGGCATTGGATGAAATCCGCCCGTTCCTTGAGTCAGATGGTGGTAATATTACACTTATTGGCATAGAAGACGATAAGCATGTAAAAGTGCGCCTTGAAGGTGCATGCGTAGGCTGCAGTGTTAACCAGATGACACTTAAAGCCGGTGTGGAAACCACAATTAAAAAATATGTGCCGCAAATAGAAACGGTTATAAACGTTGCTTAAACCTGTTGCATTTCGGCTAAGCTATTAGCTGATAAATATCATAAATATTAAAAACAGTTTTAAAGACATTTGTGCTTTAAAACTGTTTATCTTATTACTTCACAATGATTACAACCGATATACTTATTATTGGCGCAGGCCCTACAGGGCTTTTTGCCGTTTTTGAAGCCGGACTCTTAAAATTAAAATGCCATATTATAGACGGGCTTCCGCAGCCGGGCGGACAACTTACCGAATTATACCCTAAAAAACCTATTTTCGATATCCCCGGATACCCATCAGTTCTGGCGGGCGACCTGGTAACAAACCTGATGGAACAGATAAAACAATTCCAGCCGGGTTTTACCCTTAACGAAAAAGCAGAAACCATTCAGAAACTTGAAGATGGTACATTTATAGTAACCACCAATAAGGGGACTGAGCATCACGCCAAAGCAATTGCAATTGCAGGTGGTCTTGGTAGTTTTGAACCTCGTAAGCCGCTGATCGAAGATATTGCATTTTATGAAGAGAAAGGTGTAGAATACTTTGTAAAAGATCCTGAGCTTTTCCGCGATAAGAAAATAGTTATTGCAGGCGGTGGCGACTCTGCGCTGGACTGGAGTATTTTCCTTGCAGATGTAGCTTCTCATGTTACACTTATCCACCGCAGGAACGAATTTCGCGGAGCACTGGATTCTGTAGAGAAAGTGCAGGAACTTAAAAAAGCCGGAAAAATTCACCTTGTTACACCTGCTGAAGTTACCGGTATTCATGGTGCAGAAAAAGTAGAAGCAATTGATGTGGAAATTGACGGCGCGCACCAGAAAATTGAAACCGACTATTTTATTCCGTTATTTGGGCTTACGCCAAAACTTGGTGCTATTGCCGACTGGGGACTTGAAATTGAAAAGAACGCTATTAAAGTTAATAACGCACTGGATTACCAAACCAATATTGAAGGTATCTATGCTATTGGTGATATCAATACCTATCCGGGTAAATTAAAGCTTATCCTTTGCGGATTCCATGAGGCTACATTAATGTGCCAGAGTGTATTCAACAGGCTAAATCCGGGTAAAAAATATGTGCTTAAATATACTACTGTAAGTGGTGTAGACGGTTTTGACGGTACCCGTAAGGAAGCTGAAAAACAAGTTGTAAAAGCGATAGAGTAATGTAAGTCGAAGGTCGAAGCCATAAAGTGTCGTACTGTAAACTGAGCACCGTAAACTGTAAACTAAATAGAATGGACGTTACTATAAAAATTACCGACCGAGAAGGAGTTACCCACGAAGTTCAGGCACCTACAGATATGTCTATGAATATCATGGAGCTTTGCAGGGCTTACGAGCTTGCTCCCGATGGTACAATAGGTGTATGCGGAGGTATGGCTATGTGCGCCTCATGCCAGTGCTACATTCTTAATGATGTAGAGCTTCCTGAAATGGGTATTGACGAAGATGCCATGCTTAGCGAGGCTTTTAATGTTAAGCCCAACAGCCGCCTTGGCTGCCAGCTGGCAATAACTCCCGAACTTGAAGGACTCGAGCTTGAGCTTGCTCCTGAATAATACAACCCCCCACTATACGTGGGGGGTTATTTTTTGAGTATATATATTGTTTATACTTTCAGTTAACTACATAAAAAAAGCGCCCCTGTTTTCAGGGGCGCTTTTGGTATAAATTATCAAATTAGTTTTTGATGAATTTGATTGTTTTAGACTCGCTTCCTTTATCAACTTTAAGGAAGTAAATACCATTAGCATAGCTAGAAACATTTATTGCAAGGTTAGCGTCAGATACATTCTGAGCGCTAGCTACCACTTGTCCAAGGCTGTTAAATACAGTATAGCTGTCTGGTAATTCAGTTTCAGATGCAATGTTTATAACGGTTTGAGCCGGGTTAGGATAAATGTTTATTCCTTGTAGCATTTTAAAGTCAACTGTTCCTACAGTACCACATACATTAGATGTAAGCAGCGTTTTTCTTCTTGAAGAATTAGCAAGTACGGTTTCCATTCTGGTTCTTTGGTCTTTTGTGAAAACACTCATGCAAGAATCATTTGTGTAATCCATAAAGTTCTGCCACATGTCATAAGTTCCACTACTACATGTAGAGATATAAGCATTAGGGCAACCACTGGTTTCACTTGCCTGAGGAGGAGTATCGTTACAATAATCAGTAGCGGTACAATCGCCATCGCCCCAAATATGTCTTAATCCCAGAGCGTGTCCTATTTCGTGAGTTGCTGTTCTTCCAAGTTCTGCAAAAGAATACAAAGTTCCGGAAGGTATTGGGCCAACCATTTTTTCTCTGGATCCAAAAGCTCTATAATCAATGGCTACGCCATCTGTAGATGCTTCACCGCCGCTAAGGCCTTGTAACGTTGAGTTAGAAGGGAATTGTGCATATCCTAACAATGTACCTGGAGATGACAGACCTTCCCAGTTGAATGTCCAGATGTTAAAATAACTATCGGGATCCCATTGAGTAAAGGATTTGGTTTGTTCTACAAGATCTCTGGATGTATATACGGCAGTGTTTAAAGGTACTCTGTCTACACCGTCGAATGGTTGTCCGTTATAGTCAATCTTTGCAAGGCAAAATTGTATTCCGGTATTTACTGCGGCTTCAATTCCCCAGACGTTTTCTGCTCGTGTTCCGGCTGCCATAGAGTAATCTTCATTAAGTACAGCAATTTGAGTTTGTATACGTTCTAATGAAATATTTTCATTAGCACCCAATGCGTCACCATTGTGTATTACGTGCACTACAACCGGGATAACTTTTACAGCATTGCCTGATTTTGGGTTAGCAAGCCTTTCAGCTTTTACTTCTTCTATCTTTTTTGAAATCCATTTTTCAAACTCGACATCGGTAGCTATCTTAACATTCTGGTCTCTTAAATTAAGCTCGTTTTCAACAGTAGCACAACGAATAATTCCGTTTGAATCTGCAGTTAATGGATATTTACCAAATTTTTTTGGCTGTTCCTGAGCATTAGATAAAAAAGAAGTAGCCAGAAATGCTGCTAGCACTAAATTTTTAGGGGTAATAGTTTTTTTCATTTTCAAAGGTAAATTTTTCCGCAAGTTATTTAAATTCAATGTAATGTGAAAGTAAATATTGTTAAATATTAAAGTTATGTTAATGTATTGTTGTTTTGTAGTAAAAAACGCGCTAATATAGGTGTTGTTTTTAACATTTATGCAATAAAATCATATAAATGAAATTATATAGCCATAAAATTCTTGTTAGAGATGTTTGTTTACCTCGTCTTTATAAGTTTCTCCAATAGGTATTACAAAATCTTCTATCTGTATTGTTTTGTTATATAGGATTTTAACTTTTTTTATAGGTATTATATACGAGCGATGTACTCTTATAAAGAGGGCAGGAGGCAATTTTTCAAGTATGCCTTTCATTGAAAGGCGTGCAGTAATAACCGATTTGTTTTTTAAATGTATCCTTATATAATCATCAAGTCCTTCTATAAGCATAATATCTTCAAATTCAACTCTATGAAGTTTGTAATCTGCCCTTATAAGTAAATGGTTGTGTTCAATCGTGTTTTTTCTGCCCTGCAATTCTTTCTTTGCTTTTTCTGCTGCCTGTAAAAAGCGTTCCTGCGAAAAAGGTTTTAATAAGTAATCTAAGGCATTAATATTAAAGCCTTCAACAGCATATTCACTGTATGCTGTGGTAAAAATAACCATAATATCATTGTCCAGCTGTCTATAAAAGTCTATTCCGTTTTTGCCAGGCATCTGTATATCAAGAAAAAGCAGGTCAACAGGATATTTCTTTAAATGCCTTAAGGCTTCGTCGGTTTTAGTAAAAGTTTTTTCAAGTTCGATAAAGTCTACCTGCTTGCAAAAATGATCAATAATTTTTAAAGCCAGGGGTTCATCGTCTATAGCTATTGCTTTTATCATGACAGATTTATAGATAAATTAACTGTAAATGTATTTTCTTCATCAAAGATATGCATTTTATGTTTATCAGGATATAGGTATGCTAACCGTTGGCGGGTGTTTTCTATTCCGTTGCCGGTTTTTTCTTCTTCGGTAAGTTGTACATTTACTTTGTTGTTCTTAGCATTAAGTTCGAGTCCTTTGTCAGTTATATCGATATTTATTGCGATAAATGAATCTTCTTCAGGATTTATACCATATTTAAATGCATTTTCTATAAAAGGTATAAGTACAAGCGGCGATATGCTTTTTCCTCTTGAGCTGCCTGTTATTATAAATGATAACGGGGCATTTCCATCCATCCTTAACTGTTGCAGGCTTATATAGTTTTTTATGTATTCAATTTCTTTATCCAGCGATACAGTTTCACGGCTGCTCTCGGTAACTACATAACGCATCATGGAGGATAATTTCAGGATAGCTTCCGGTGCGGAATCTGATTTTTCCAATGTAAGTGCATAAATGCTGTTAAGCGTATTGAACAAAAAGTGAGGTTTAATCTGTGCCCTTAAATAAGATACTTCTGATTTTAATTTTTCATTTTGGATGTACTCCAGGCGTTTGTTTATGTTTAACAGGAAACCAAGCGAAAAAACAAGCAGAAAATTAAATAGCGATCCACTTTCCAGCATTGGGATTATTGTATGTAAAGGTGTGCCCGGGGGAGGTATTTGTGCTGTGTTTATAGGGGCAGAAAAGGGTATTGGCCCTGCAGGCATGCCGCCTTTGATGAGCATAGGAGGCAAAAAGGTAATTATGGCATAACATGCAGCAAGGCAAGCAGCAAATATGATTTTTTTTCCGGGAAAGTATAATTTAGGTAAAAAATAAGCATAGTTAACATAGAAAAAAAACAGGAGTAAGATATAGTTGAGAAAGTTTCTCTGAAACGGCGCAATATCAAACAGGTGTGCAGATTTTCCAAAATCCGGAGAGGAGAATACAGGAATACTAATGAAAAGAATGCTTCCTAATATATGGAGAAGATAAAAAGGAATTTTTTTTGTAGGTGTTTGCATAATACATCAAAACTACAGAGAAAACACCTTTTCAAACAATAATTGCGGTAAACCCGTTTTATTTAGCGGTAAACAGGAATGTGAACAGGAAGTGTCAAAATAAAATGTAACATTAGTTTCCATAAAAAAAGCCCCATACATTATTGTATGGGGCTTGATCATTCAGTATGTGAATTTAGTTCTTAATAAACTGTAGCGTTTTTGTTTCACCTGCTTTGGTAAGTTTAACAAAGTAAACACCTTGAGCATATTTAGCAATATTTAGGGTTTCAAGCGTAGATGTAATGTTGCCATTACTCATTACCTGGCCAAGACTGTTGTATACAGTATAGCTTTCAGGTGTATCCATTTCGTCTGATACGGCAATGTTCAGTATGCTGTTAGCAGGGTTAGGATACAGCTTAATGCTGTTTAAAGATTTAGAAACATCACTAATGCCGGCTACTGTGTCAATAGAGAAATATCTTTGATCTGTAAGTGTAAATGTTCCTCCTTCGGCTATTAAAATACCGTTAGATGTTTCAATTTTGTAATATCCGTCTCCATCAAGACAGCACATACCATCTGAAGCTGTATCCAGTATAAAGAATATGTAACAACCGCTTTGTGCTACAGGAACCTGTATTGTATAAAGGTGGTTATTTTCATACTCCTGTGTTGGAGTTCCGCTTTCATCCAGATTGCCCCCTAGTAGAGCATCACCTTCAGCATCAGCAATTGCCCAGTATGTTTCATCGCCAAAATTATCGGTCTTAATGGTTACAGTTACGGAGTTGGTAGCATAGGTTCCGGTAAGCTCAAATGTAAGGCTTCTGTTGTCATTGCTCGGAGCCTGGTCTTCGCCTGCATTTACCGTAATGATGTTAGCTTTAAATGTATGGCTACCCGCTGTAGTTGAAACCTCGGGAAGAGTAATTACTGTGCTTTGTCCTGTTGTAAGATTTCCCGTCCAGTTATATGATTGGCTGGTTTCAGTATCTAAGCTATAATCAAATACAATTGCAGTTAATGTATTGTTTCCGCTATTTGTAAGTGTAATAGATGGAGTAATAGTAGTAACTCCGCATTCGCTGTTAAAACCGTTAATATTTAATGATCCGTCGTTATCATAAATAATACCGGGTGTACATCCGTCAGAAGTTATTAAAGAATGTCTTCTTGGAGAGTTAGCAAGTACAGCCTGCATTCTGTCTTTTTGATTTTGTGTGAAAATATTCTGGCATGCATCATTTGTGTAATCCATATAATTCTGGACCATATCAAAGCCTGGATTGTTCGGACATGAATCAAAATTATTTTCGGGACATCCCTGATTGTATGTTAATGCAGAAGGAGTGTCGGCACAATAGTCTGTTGCACTACAGCTATTATCATCTCCCCAAATGTGTCTAAGTCCAAAAAAGTGACCTATTTCATGTGTGGCAGTCCTACCAAGGTTTTTATCAGCCGAGTATTCACCCTGTGGAAAAATCTCTTCAGAACCTACGTATTCATGAGAAAGGGCCACACCATCTGTATTTGCAGTATCATTAATACTTCCTCCATCAAGACCCGATAAGCCAGATTGTTGAGGGAATTGTGCATAACCTGCAAGACCTTGTATGATGTCAAATACCCAAATATTTAAGTATTTTTCAGGATTCCATTGTGTTTGTGTTTTAATTACCTCTACCTGCTCGGTGGTCCATCCGTTGCCATTACCCAGGGCATGGCGTGTTATGCCGTTACTTAGCAATCCTTCCGGATCGCGTTGTGCAAGGCAAAAATTTATTTCCATATCTGCGCCAACAGGATTTTCATTATATCCGTTAGTGTCAAACATTTTTCTAAAATCCTGGTTTAAAACTGTAATCTGAGATATAAGTTGTCCGTCTGCAACGTTTTCTGCAGTTCCTATAGGGCTGCCATTATGAATTACGTGAAATACAACCGGAATTGTAACTACAGCATTAGTTCCAAGGCCGTCTTTCTGAAGTCTCTTTGCTTTGGCTTCGGCAACTTTAGGAGCAATCCATTGCTCAAAATTTTCTTTACCTTTTAAAGCAGGAAATTTTTTCTGAAGTGAAGCTTCGTATTCTGTAGATCCACATGGTTCTACATTGGTAATAATTCCTTTTCCAAATTTTCTTGGAAATGCATTTGGCTTTTGCTGGGCGCTTGCTGTAATAGCAAACATACCGGCAAACACAAGAAGTGAAGCCTTTAATGTAATGTTTTTCATTTGTGTTTTATAACGATTGTTAATTGGTCGTGGTAATTATTACAATTACCGGCTAAATTTGTTACAAAACAAACTAAAAAACAGCCAAATAAAAAATCAGGGACTGTTAAATTTTATATTTTTAGTAGGAAAAATTAAAAACCGGCCTAAGCCGGTTTTTATTAATTCATTGATGCCATATCGTGTTGCATCATATTTTGTTCGATACCATTCCAAAGGCCAATTCTTTTTTCAAGGGCCAGTACAGATATCTCTTCAACTTCTTTCCATTTCTGGTTATCATCCCCACAAAGTTCGGCAATCATTTGCATTGCCATTGGGCCATGCTCATCGGCGTCCAGTTCTATATGCCTCTCAAAATAATAGATAAGTTTATCCAGATTCGTTTCAGGAAAATTATTCTGAAAGTTTCTAAGTATCTCTGTAAACATAGAAGGTATAAGGTCTTCGCGGCCAAAGGTAAAGGCAGCAGCAATTTCATGCGGTTTGCCCTGTTCTATAACCCTGAATGTAAAATCAAGAAATGCCTTAATATTATCATTCAACATGCTTTGCTTTATAGAGACAAATATGTTTTGCGTAGTTTCTACATCGTCAAGAAAAGCAGCAATGGTGTCGGTGTCTGCTCCGCAGGCATCCATAGCATCTACATACATCTCATAATGGCTTTGTCTGTTTCCTTCTGCATTAATATCAGTTTCTTCGGCAAGCACGATCTCGTTTATAAGGTAGCGTATCTCAGGGTTACCTACAGGCAGCCAGGGTGTAGTAGTACAGGTAAGTTTAGACTGTAATGCTTTAAGCAGCGACATAAAATCCCAAACGGCATATACATGCCCTTCAAGAAAATGCCTAAGGTCTTCAATGGTTTTTACCTTACCGTAAAGTGAGTGTTGCAACAGCAGCTCCTTTTGGGGGCGGATACTACTGTTAATAGTAGCGGTGTTCATAGCGGATATTTTTTACAAAATTAAAAAAGCTTCGGCATACTACCGGATTATTTATATCAATTTTATCAATACAAAGATAATACCATGTTATATGCATGCCTTGTTATACTAACGCAATCTAAGGCAGATTATTGAGAACTGTCCTTTGTAAAATATACGTTTTGCATAGCGAAAAGGTTTTCTGTTAACAACTTTTAACGCAGTTGCATAAAAAAACACCGCAACTGGTAATTGCGGTGTTCTATATAAGGTCAAATTATTTTTATTTAAAAGCAGCGTGGCCTGTAATATCAAGACCTGTAATAAGCAGGTGAATGTCGTGTGTACCTTCGTAAGTAATAACACTTTCTAAGTTCATCATGTGGCGCATAATAGAGTATTCGCCTGTAATACCCATACCGCCTAATATCTGGCGTGCTTCGCGTGCTATGTTTATAGCCATGTCTACGTTATTACGTTTTGCCATAGATATTTGTGCCGATGTTGCTTTGCCTTCGTTACGCAATACACCCAGCCTCCATGTAAGTAGCTGCGCTTTGGTGATTTCGGTAATCATTTCGGCAAGTTTTTTTTGCTGAAGCTGTGTTGCAGCAATAGGCTTATCAAACTGAATACGCTCTTTTGCATAGCGAAGTGCAGTATCATAACAGTCCATAGCAGCGCCTATAGCACCCCATGCAATACCGTAACGTGCAGAGTCAAGACAGCCAAGAGGCGCACCAAGACCCGATTTGTTTGGTAAGAGGTTTTCTTTGGGCACTTTTACATTGTCAAAAATAAGTTCGCCTGTTGCCGAAGCCCTAAGTGACCATTTGTTGTGTGTTTCCGGAGTTGTAAACCCTTCCATGCCACGTTCAACGATAAGTCCGTGAATACGGCCTGTTTCATCTTTAGCCCAAACTACAGCAATGTCAGCAAACGGAGCATTAGATATCCACATTTTAGCACCATTTAAAAGGTAATGGTCGCCCATGTCTTTAAAATTGGTAATCATACCGCTCGGGTTAGATCCATGGTCTGGTTCAGTAAGTCCAAAACAGCCCATAAATTCGCCAGAGGCAAGTTTAGGAAGGTATTTCATTCTTTGCTCTTCGTTGCCGTACTTCCATATAGGGTACATAACAAGAGACGATTGTACCGATGCCGTAGAACGAACACCACTGTCGCCGCGCTCTATTTCCTGCATTATCAGTCCGTAAGAAATCTGGTCTAGGCCTGCGCCTCCATATTCTTCAGGTATATAAGGGCCAAAAGCGCCAATATCTGCCAAACCTTTTATAATTTGTTCTGGAAATTGTGCTTTCTGGGCATAGTCTTCTATAATAGGAGATACTTCACGCTTTACCCACTCGCGGGCAGCGTCGCGCACCATTTTATGTTCGTCAGATAAAAGTTCGTCTAACAGATAATAATCGGGTGCCTGGAAAAGATCTGGTCTCATTTGCTTGATATTTTAAACGGGAACAAAAGTAACTAAGTATTCTAACAAATCCACAATAAAATGTTGTAATTTTTAGTGCTATATCGTTATAGTTTGTGTAAATCGTAAAGCTGGGTGAAATAATTTGTAAAAAAGTATTTACAATAGATTGATATAATTTTGTAGTTTTATAGTATCAACATCAATACATTATGAAATTAATACTACTGACTTCTGCTGTGCTTTTTAGCACCGGTTTATTTGCTCAGGATACTGATGTAGCCTTTAACAGTGTGCCTTATGCTCCTGTTAGTGCCTATATGTCTTCAAATGAAGGGATAATCCTTGGAGAATTTAATGACAAATCTAAAAAAAGTCAGGGGCTGGGCAAAGATGCTTATTATTTTGAGAATCCTACAGGAGAGGGTTCTGTCTTAAAATCGTTTCTCTTTAAAGTAGATCGCGCTAAATATGCAACTAAAGTATACGTCCGTTTTTACGAAAAGAAAGAGTATGTGCAGGATCTATATGTTGATAATAATACCGTTTCGTATCCGTCTTATGTTCCCGGGAACGAGATCAGGATAAAAGAAATTATAGTAAATATCGAACCGGGACAAGAAGGAACTATTGAAGCAGATTTATCAGGATATGATATAATAATGCCCCAAAAAGGACTTTTTGTAAGTCTTGAACTTATGGGCTATTTTGATGATAAGGGTAATGTGG
>Ga0247782_1000602_pt1 | contig 14411 bp, 3 predicted proteins | sample UWRJL019104C5_FD_179928 | JGI IMG/M metagenome (GOLD analysis project Ga0247782, IMG submission 179928) | Plant litter microbial communities from Arlington Agricultural Research Station in Wisconsin, United States - UWRJ-L019-104C-5 | ecosystem: Environmental > Terrestrial > Plant litter >...
AAAAAAAAAAAAAAAAAACAAGAATAAGTTATATAACAAGTTAAAACATTATAAGTATACTAGTATAAACTATAATACTAAGTAAACTAAAAAAAATAAAATATAAATAATAAATAATATTTTATAAAAAACTTTAAAAATAGCGCAACTATTTTTAAGACTTTTTATAACAAACACCTAAACAAAGCTGGCCTTCTTATAAAGTTAAAAAAATAAATTAAAGCTACTATAAAAAACTAATTTAATAATAATTATTTTAACAATAATAAGCCTGCACAATAAAGATAGCAAGTAATACAACAAAAAAAAAAAATTAATTAATTAAAGTAAAACTTAATTAACTAATTAACTAATTAATAAAAAAGACTTAGCGCTACTTATAAGTGTTAATTATGTTTAGTATAATTATTTAACGTAAAAAAACTGTTATAATAATGTAATAAATTAAAAGCTTATTAGTTAAGACTATATAATAAATACTTAAGGCTAACTTCTTTTTAGCTAAAAAACACAAACACTTTATATAAAAATATTATAAATAGTATTAAAAGGCTACCTGTTTAATTTTAGGTTAAGTCCTATGTTTTAAGACAAGCTATTTTTTTTTTTTTTTTACAAAAGGTAGTTATAAAAGGTGCAGGCTTAGGTTAGGTTAATTAATAGCTTAAAGCTATAATAGCAAAGCTATGCTATATAAATAGCTTTAATAAGCTAGAAAGTTTATTAAGCTTATTAAGCTTATTAAGCTTAAGTACTTATTAACTTGTAGTTACCTAACCTGCCCTTTTATAATAAAAAAATCCTATAATGTTATGTATTGTAAAGTTTTTTTCTTTTTACTTCCTTATCTGTAAATCTTTAGCAATAGATTAGTTATACCTAGGAGCCTTGTTTCCTTTAAAGTGACGCGCTTACAACTTTAACTATTTAAAAAGTAGCTTTATATACTTTATAATATTATAATATTTTTTACTTAGCTTTATAAGCTTTAAAATAAAAATTATTACTTTTTATAAACATTTTTTAGTTATATTTTTATTAACTATATTAACTTATACTTTTATATTTATATTTATAATAATATTTTTCTTAGCGTTTATTATTTAATAAAATAATAACTATTTTTTTAAAAAAAATTTTAAAGTAATTAATTTTTAAATTTTTATTAAATTAAATTAAATATATTATTTTATTTTAGCTTAGCTTTGTTTTTAATTTTAAATTTTAAATTAAATTAAATAATAATTATATTTTAAACTTTATTTTTTAGCCTTTTTAATAATATTAATTATTATTTAGCTTTTAGCTATTTATTTTATATTTTAAACTAATAATTTATAGCTATATATTTTAACTTGCTATAATTATAATATTTAAATATTTTTTTGCTTATTTATAATAACTTATTTTAATTATTGTTTATTTATTAATTTTTTATATTTATAATATAGCTTTACGCTAAGTTTTATACTTTTGCTTTTAAATTATTTATATTTTACTTATTTTTTAATAAGCTATTAAAAATATATATATTTTTTATTATTTTTAGCTTTTTTATTAATATTTTATTAAATATTTTATTATTGCTTAGCTTTATTTAATATTAAAACTATATTTTTAAAAGTTAACTTTTATTTAATTAAAACTTATTTAAAGCTTAGCTATAATTTATACTAATAATTAAAAGCTAATTATAAATTATTTTTAAATTAATAATAGCTTTTTAACTTATATATTAAAACTTGCTATTATAAAAAATGTTTTTATAAAGTTTTATTTTTATTTTAAAATATTTTATATAACTATTTTTTAATAGTTTTTTTTTAAATACTTTAAAATTTATATTTTTTATTAAATAAACTTTTAAATAATTTTAAATATTAATTTATTTTTTAAGTTTTTATAATTTAATATTTTATAATATATTTTTTAATTAGTTTATAAATTTTATTTTATTTATATTAAAACTTAAATTATTTAAATAAAGTTTAGTTAGCTAAGCTTTTATTTATTACTTTTTTTAATTATAAATATTTAGTTTTTAATTTTTATATTAATACTATTTTATTTAAACTGCTTATAATTATATAAAAATGCTTTAATATTATTTTTACTTTTAGCGTTTATTTATTTGCTAGCAATTTTAATAACTAGCTAGTTTAAACTATTATAATTATTGCTTATATTAATAGTTTATTATGCTTTATAAAAGTATTTTTATAGTACTATAAATATAATTATAATTAGCTTAATATTTAGTTAGCTAAATAATTATATTTTAGCTAATATAAACTTTAACATTTTTATTTTTATAAAGTTTATACTAGCTCTTTAAATTATTTAGCTTTAATAATTTAAAGTTTTTTTTATTAAGTATTATAAGTATTAAGCTTATAAATTATTTAATATTTAAATTATAATTTATATTTTTATTTTAGCAAAGTTTTAGTTTAGCAATAACTATTTACTTAATAGTTTTAAATTTTATAAATAATATTTTTTATTTTAATATTATATTATAAATATTAAATATAAAAATAAAAAAGTATAAAAAATAAAGTTTAATATATTATAAAATAATATGCTAAGTTTTAAAAAGTAACTATAAAAAATTATTTTTATTTAATATACTAATTATATATAGCCGCAAGGCTTTATAAGCTTTTAGCTAATTTTTAAAGAGTGGTTATTATAATATATATTAAGGTATGTACTTTATAGATGTGTGCTGCAAGTATGTACCTAGTGGCGGCTTCTTTATTATAGTTTGCTTTATTTATATTATTTTTTATATTTAAAATTTTTAGTGGTATTATTTTATTAATATATAAAATAACTTTAGTTATTGCTTTTTTAAATATAATAATAATTATTTTTAAAGCAATAAATTATTTATAACTTGCTTACTATAAGCTTAAAAATAATTATTATATTATATAAAGTTATTTTAAGCGCTTATATAACCTTTTAATATATTTTAAAAAGCATTATTAAATATAAATTACGTTTTAAAAAACTATTATTAAATAAGCTAATAGCTATTTTATATTTTTTTTTTCTTTAATAAGTTTAATTTAGCGTTAAGCTTTTTAACAGCGTTTAAATAAGTTATTAATAAAGCTATTAATATTAGCGCTAGTACTTTATATTTATATATACTAATTATATTACTTTTTTATTATTTTAAAATTTATATAGCTATATTATATATATTATTTTAGCACGCTTACTTTTTAATACTTATTTTATAGCGCTTATTTAAGCTTTATAGCTTTTATTATAAGTAGTATACTTAGGTTAAACTATTTTTATTAATTTTTTAAATGCTTAAAAGTAATATAGTATTTATAGCAAGCTTTTTTTAAATAATAAGCTGCTATATAATTATAATTATAGCAATTAAAGTTTTATTTTATTTTTATATTTAAATTAAATATTTTATAGTTTAAAAACTATATTTTATAAAAAGCTTTTATTATAAAAGCCTTTTAATTATTTTTAAAATGTTTATATAAAATAAAATATTTATATATTTAGCTTTTATATTTTTTAAATATTATATCCGTATATTTAATAAGCTTTTTAAAATGCTTTTTAATTATATAAATATTTTTTTATAATATAGCTTTAGCTTAAAAGCTGTTGCTATTTACCTCTTTTTTTTAAAAAGTAATTATTATATTATTATTAAATAGCTTATAATTTACTATTATTTTTGCTTTAAAAAACGCTATATTACTTGCTATAATAATTACTATTAATTTACTATTATATAAAGCTAGTTTTTTTTTTGCTTTAATTATTATTATTTTTTGCTTTTTGCTAATATAACTTTTATATTAAAAGCTTATTATATTTTCATTGCTGCTACCTTTTATATTTATATATAGTTTAGTAATAATTTATATAATTTATTTAGTGCTTTTAAAAATGCTTTATTAATTATTTTATTAAAGTTATATTAAATAATAAGTTTATTAAGCTTGCTATTAATTAAACTGTTGCTTATGTTGCTTTTTGTTTATTTTATAATATATTTTATCATTTATATTATTTTTTTGCTTTTTTATTTATTATTAATAATAATATAAGCTTTATATATTTATTAATTAGCTTGTTAACAGCTATAAACATATTATTTTACTTTTAATATATAGCGCTTTTTAAATTAAATTATTAAATATATTTAATATAAGTTTTTAGCATATTTTATTAGTTTGTTAACAATATAAATTTAATATTATATTAATAGCTTTTTTATTATATATTATTTTTATAATAAATTAGCATAAAAACATTTTTTATTAGCTTTTAAGCGCTTGTGTTTGTTAGTTGTTAACTAGCTTGCTTGGCAGCGGGGTTAGTTACTATTAAATTAGGAGCTAAAAAGTTTTTTTAATAGCTTTATATAATATAAAATAAAACCTTTTTTTAAAAAAAAAAATCTTTTTAACGAGTTAGTTTATAATATATTTACGCAAAATTAAACATTTATTAAAATTTTTTTTAATATTTATAAAAGGTTTAATTAAGTATATAACCTAAGCATTTATTTATAAGAACCTATAAGTAGGCCATGGATACCTACCACCTACCTCTAGGTCTTTATAGGTATATATAGGTTACCTCTTATGAAACCCTAAAGATTCTAAGGTCATCTAAATGGCACAAGCACCCTGAGTGTCAGCCTCTAGAATGAGCAGATATGTAGCATGATTTGACTTGTTCTCCTAAGAACTACAAGCTGGTCAAGTCGTCTGGTGCAGTAAAGGTATTCGACTGTCTTTGTGATACCTACGCTTAAGAAGGGGTCACCAGGCACGCAGATAGGGCCCACATTTCATATATACCACTGTAGATCTCCTGTACCCTAAACTATTCCCTCATTGTCACTAGCTCTCATATCCTCTGCCCATTTCCCCAATTGCTGGAAGGCTACACACTGTCGCTGGTAACCCCACGTCTTCAGTGATCCCGTCCCTCCTTCGATAGGTTCTAAATTTAGGTCAGGATTGCAAATCAGGACCTGCCGCACATATTCAAAGCAGTGACGCCCGTGTTCTAGCATTTTGGCACTATTTACGCTGTCGAACTCAGGTGTGGCGGCTGCCATTCGATGGAATGCAAAGAAGGATTCTCGGAGTGTATACTTGGATTTGGACTTAGCCGAGATTAGAGAAAGCAGGTAGGTAGGAGACTTACAAGACAGTGAAGACTATGAAATGCGGCGATATTGTATATCTCTGAACCGAAGTCATGACGGACAGGAAGGCGTACTACCCCTTGACCCTCTAATAAGTAAATGTCAGCCCCTGGGTTGCACAGGCAATCGTCATGAAACCTATCCCCATCAAGCCTTGGGCATCAATGCAATGGAGGCGAGCTTACTGGGTATTAAGGACAGCCATGCATTTGTAACATTTTCGCTGGGGTCACCAGCAAATGTTGGATTGAATTGGAAAACAGTTCTTTCCAAGGATACTATGGGTGAGACTGGTCAGCAAGGAACATGGCCTGTTTGCGGAGATGTCGGTGTCTTCTCACATGACGGAACGAATGTACGCAATTTCGTAGTCGTGTGTTGCGCATGAGGACACGAGCCCCTCTGGAGGCCTAGAGCAATGCCGGGTTGCAGGACGGAGCCAGATATAAATGCCAATAGTATTAAAATAACATAACTGATAGTAAGTATAGTAGGTCGGATTTGCGAGCCTAAAAAACAATGATCGGATGCCTTGGTGTGGAGGCAACTTTCACCAGTCCGAGCTTGAGGTAGAGGCTCAGGACTTTCGGGGGTACTGTTACAAGTCTCTTCGTGCATGGTGGGAAGGGTTGTCCAGACGGAAGCAGAACATCAGGAGATTTTGTGCCCAATGAGAATTTATGACTGCACTTGGACAGTTATAATTATCGCTGGGGCGGAACGAAAGCCTCATGTATATATACCGAATTTGCAGCTTTGTCGAAGGGCAACTAATGAGCCATGGCAATGAAAAAAGTACCTACACCCTGTGGTATTACTGAGGCATTGGGGAAGAGGAGGTCACTGTCACTGTCCCATGCACATAACTCTATACGAGGTCAAGTCGCCTTACTTGACTACATTCTACTTTTGTCAGTAGTGTTATGGGTTAGTGTTGCAGTTCTAAACTGTGACAGTGACATTGTAGGACTACGGTAGTATCTGTTAATGCCATGATGCGCCTGCAGCTATGTTGATCCCAACACCATATTTACCTAGGTATCTTGATTACCCCAAAGTTACCATATCCTGCGAACGTGGAATATAAGCTCATTAGGCAGCTGACCTATCTTGCATGAAACACCTATCCCTGCCATTCTGCCTCAATAATCCAGCGAATTGCACCCTCAGGATGTCGAGCCCCCAGATAGCGAAACCTGGAGTCCGCCTTTCGGAATAACTCGGGCCATTCTTCCATTTCCCTCTGCTGTGCATTTAGCAGCTGTTGCATTCCGACGTCAAGATTGCTATGGATTTATTAGCACACAAGAAGAACTCGATCCATGAAGACCCCAAGCAAGATGAAAACGCTTACATGGCCCTTTTAGCATCCGCAGTGGTTAGATTCTCAAGACCTGGAAGAATGCGTTCGTGGATTATTATTCTAGCGCCTGGCCGTAATGAACACACGAGGTTTCGCAAGATCTCGATGCAGTACTTGTCTGCCCAGTTGTGGAAGATAGACTTGAAGTAATAGACGTCTGCGACTTCAGTTTGCGGGGTGAAGAAATTGTGCGCCATGAACTTCACTCTCCCTTGGAGATGATCCGGAAGATGAGAAGCCCCTTCAGCTACGGTATCAGGAAGATCTTGCACGATGCAAGTCATGTGAGAAAAACGCTCTGCGATGCTAATAGCAACGCTGCCGTGAGAGCCTCCCACGTCGACCATTGTTCGCTTCTCACCCCAGGCATAGCTATCTAATATCCCGTCCGCCGTTGGATCGGGTTTCGAAAAGTACTGGCCAAATCTGTCTCCGCGTTCTGGGTTATCAGCTAAGATGTCAAACATCCCCTTACTGCTGTTGTTTGCGAGAGAGAATCCTGTTTCGTTGTTCTGCTCCGAATTGGGCCATTGCTCCATAGCATCAGCCATCTTCACACCCGCTGGCCAAAACTCATCCAGTTCTACAACCAGCGAGTTTCTCGCCATCTCATCACCGGCAAGCACAGCGGTTAGAGCCGAGTGCGTTATAGTGCCAGGAATGTCCTCTTTGAAGAAGCGATGATTGATAATGGCGTGCCGGACGATTCGCCGAACGTTCCTCACATTCAGTCCCGAAAACTCCGACATAGCTTTGAACGAAGTAGTTTCCCCCACAGCAAACGACTTGTCCAGCTTGAACCTGAGGATGGCCTTGACGCTAGCATAGGCTGTCCACTGAAAGTATAGAAGCTCTCTTGGGCCTGTAAGCAGGTCTCTCAGTTCGGAACATGCCTCTATCACTTCGGCCCTTGCCGCGTTCACCAAAGGAGCTCCGTTGGCAATCGGAAACAGTTGAGCGGCAACCGCGTCAAATGACGGCGTAGAGAGGCCATTCTGTTCCAAATAAGCGTCAATCAACGATGTCTTTTGCGCAATGAGTGAAGACAGCTGGAGTATCCTGTTGGCATAGGCCATAATGCCCGTCTATGAAATGAAATAAGTACTTAAGTAGTTTTAGAGCGCTAAAAGATGGCCTTCTCGGAATGTTGAGTGCAGGCTTCGGGTTTACCCCGAAACAGGATCTGATAGCGCGGAGCTGATATTGATAAATAATATTATAGGAGATACACATGGTGAGGCCCACCTACCTTCCCCTGATCCATCCCTTTCAACGGCCATTTGTTCTCTATATGGCGTAGCATTGGGCCCTAGGTCTATTCCACAGACAAAGCGTACATTTGGACCCCAACACGCCTGTTCTCGGTTCTAGCGGCCCCACCCGCTCTAAAATGTTCTTGCAGGCAGCTGAACATCGCCGGTACATTAGAGTTTAAAGATAAGGTACCCTGCTGAGAATTGTTTTATGAAAGATGCCTAAAGTTGGTGTGCAGCAATTAGATCTTAAAGCACTTTATAGAGCGCATATAAAGGAAAAATATATATAGTTATAACGTAGTTATAATAAAACTAAATAAAGATATAAAATAAAAATAATAATATAAATATTTAAGTTTATTAAAATAGTTTAATAAAAGGTAGTTTAAATATTTAATAAAATATTTTATAAGTTAATAAGTTTTAAAATTTTATAAAAATAATTTTTTAAAATTTAACTATATAATAAAATATTATTAAAAGTTATTAAATTTTTAATTTAAATAATATATTCTATGGCTATATTTAACACTTTTTTTTTTATAAAAAAACGTTTGCGCGTAACTTTATAACTTAATTAATATTAATGTTATAATAATATAAATAGTACTAATTAATTTATAACTAAATAACGGGTATAAAAATATTTTTTTTATATTTATAGTTTTATTACTTAGCAAGTTATAAAGTAATATTTTAAGCAAAGATTATATAATAATATATAACTTGTTTAATATTAAAATAATTAAAAAAAAAATAATTATTAAATTTTTAATATTAATAAAAAGCTAATAGTTATATTTATATTATTATATAATTAAAATTATTAAAGTTATAAATTTATATATAAACCTTTTTATTAAGATTTTTTTATAATCTTTGTTTATTTAATACTTTAATAACTTGCTAAATAAAAACGCTATAAATATTAAAAATTATATTTAAACCTACTATTTTATTATAAATTAATTAGTACTATTTATATTATTATAGCGTTAATATTAGCTAAGTTATAAAATTATATATAGATGTTTTTTATATAAAAAGACAAAGTGTGTAATTAACCTAGGTATATAATTAACCTATAGGATGCGTTAGTTTAAATCTTAGTTTATTATTTTTATAATAAAATAACTATTTAATAAATAATATATTTATTTTTTTAAAATTATTATTTAAAATAATATTTAAAATATAAATTATAATTTTATATTTATTAAATATTTAAATAACATATTTTATAAGTTAATTTATTACTTATATAAATTAACTATTATATAAATATATATAAAAAACATTTATTTATAAATTTATAACTTTATTAATTTTTATATTTTAATAATATAAATTATTTTATTTTATTTATAATTAAATAATAAAGCTAATAATAAATCTTTATATATTTATATTAGCATTATTAAATAAGTTATTAATAATTTTTTAAGTAAACATTATAATAACTTGCTTAATAAAAATGCTATAAATATAAAACAAATTACTTTTAACTTTATTAGTGTAACAATCATTATTATCTAAGATAGTTTAGATAGCTATAGTTTGCTATTGCTAGAAGTAAATAAATAAAAGGGCTTATTTTTTAATTGATTATTAAAAGGTTTTTTTTACATACTTAGTAGTTCTGGTCGTATGCTAAGTATATGCTTAAATTTATTACTAGAAATAAAAAGAGTAACTATAGCTAGCTAGATATATAAGAGAATATATATTTAATCTATCTTTTATAATAAATGTTTTTTAGTGCTCTTATAAGCGTAGTTCTTTAGATTATAGCAGCGATCTTATAATCTTTTAGGATATAGATTACTATAAGTAATCTACTAATCCTGTTTTACTAAGCTATAATTACGTAACATTTTTTTTTAGCTGTAGCATGTCTCTTGGTCCAGCTGTTATTACTTTTTACTAGGCTTGTTTTAATTACGTTTTAGGCCTCTTAACAGGTCTTTGCACATTGGTTTATAATATATATTTAGTATATAGCTATAAATTTTTTAGTAAAACAAATAGTTTGCTAAGTTTGCTATAGCTAACTTTTTTATTAAAAAAGCTACTACTATGCTTAAAAAAGTAGCAGCAATAAACTAGCAGCAATAGCAGCAGCAATAATAGCTATAGCTTAATATTTTTATTTGCATTATTATATAATAATTTAATGTTAATATTTAACAGTAGCAGCTAAAAAAAAATAAAAAATATTTAAAACTATATTTAAAAGTTATAATAGTATATAGCTTGTATAGCTTATTATAGTTTTACTTTAAAGTAATATATTATTTTTATTTTTATTATAAAGCTATTATTAATAAAGCTTTAAAAAGTAAAAAAGTATTACTATACCTAGTTGCTAACAATTATTAGTTATAGCACTAAGCTATTAACTTAATATTATATTTATTTTGCTAAAATAGTTATTATACTTATAAAAGCTAAAAAATAGCTAACTTTTAAATAGCTACATAGCTTAAATATTAGTTAATTGCTAAAAATTTTAAAAAAAATGCTATTAAGTAATAGTTTTTTAAGCTAATTTAAATTATTTTTACTATATATTAAATTTCTTTTTAGCTTAGCTTTATAAAGCTGTTAAATAGTGCTAAAAATTATTTTTTATAAAGCTTTGCTTAATATACTATATAAGTTTTAATTAAGCTATAAAAAAATAGCAGCAGCACTTATAATAAAAAAAGCGTAAAAAAAAATAGCAGCGCTTATAGCAAAAATAGCTAAAATTAATTATAGCAGCAGCAAAAAAAAAAGCAGCTAGCTTTACTACTACTATAAGCTAGTAGCAATACTTATGCAGCATAAACTAAAAAAAAAATATATTAATAAGCTAAAAACGTTATAGCAATAATAACAAAATTAAGCTTTAAAAGCAAAAACAAAAACAAAAGCAGGCTTTGCTACTATAAAAAAAATAATAAAGCTTGCTTAATACTTTTATAGCTGCTTAAGCTTATTAAAAAAAATATAAAAAATAAGCTAAAGCTAATAATAATAGTATAGCATTAGCTTAGCAAAGCTTTTACTACTAATTTATATAAAAATAATAATAAAAAAGTATTTATAAAGCTATAAGCTGCTAATAACTTGGCTTAAAAGCTGCTTACAAATAGCTTTTTAAAAAGCTACTTTTAAAAGCTAATATTAAGCTATATTACTTTAAGCCTAGCTAGTAGCTATATTTTACTTATTATAAAAAATAATAAGCTGCTAATTTTAAAATATACTAATTAAATTAAAAAAAATATATATTTAATAATAAAGCTAAAGCGTTTTAAATATTAATTAAAAGCTTAAAAAAGCTTTATTGCTAAGCAGTAATAAAAGCAATAATAAAAATAAAGCATAATTAGGTTTATATATATTTTTTATTTTTAAATATTATTATTATATAAGCTTAGATTATATAATAAAGTTTTTTTTTAATCTAATTTTAAATTAGCAAGTATATAAATAATATATAAAATATATATAATAAGTACTATAGCTATAATACTTGCTATTTTTTATTTTTTATAGTTAAGCTTATTATTTTATTATTTATATTATTATTAATATTTTATAAAAAAATAATAAATATTAATATTAATATATTTTATAGCTATATTAATTATTTAATTATATTTACTACTTTTTTTTTATATAAAAAATATTTATATATAATATTATAATTTAGCTAATATAAATATTATAATAATATAAATAGTACTAATTAATTTTTAATTATATAATAAATTTTAATATAATTTTTTTATATTTATAATATTTTTATTTAACTAATAAATTATTAAAGTTATAATTAAATAAAAATTATTAAAAAAATTTTAACTTTAAAAAATTATATGTAAATTTATAATTTTATAATATTTATATTATAATATAATTTATGCTTAATATATTGTTTAATAATTTATTAAATAAAAATATTTTAAATATAAAAAAATTATATTTAAACTTATTATTTAGTTAAAAATTAATTAATACTATTTATATTATTATAATATTAATATTAGCTAAATTATAATATTAAATATAAAATTTAACTTTTAATTTTATATATATATATATATATTTTTATTTATAATATAATTATATATAATTTTAAACTATTAAAAGTCTTTTTAAAATAATATTATTGTTAGCTATATTATTATTTTTTAATATTTTTATTAAAATATTATTTTTAAAATATTTATTTTATTTTAGTATTAATTTTTTTTACTTAGTTTTTTATAAAATAATTATTAAATATTTTATTATAATTATTTTTTTAATAATAAATAGCTTATTTTTAAGCTTTTATTTTTATATAATTAAATTTAATAAATTTTAAAATTAATTATTAATAATAAATATTAAAAAAAATTTTAATTTTAAAATTGTAATAAAAAATATAAATAAATAATATATTTAATATTTAATATATTTTATATTAATATTTATTATAATAAATATTAATTTAAAGTTTTAAATTTTTAAAATATTATTTAAAAAATATAAATAATATAGTTAGCAACTAAATTTTTATTTTAAAAAAATATAAATAAAAATTTTTATTTTATTATATTATATTATTTAAATATATAATTAAAAACTATTTTATTATTTATTTATATTATAAAAAAATATTTATAATATAAAAAATATATTTAAACTTTTAATTTAATATAAAAACAAAACTAATAAAGTTTAAATTTAAAATTTTTAATTTTATAAAATTATATTTTATATAATAAAAATATTTTAAAATATAGTTTTAAATATTTTATATTATTTTAAACTAATAAATAAATTAATTTAGCTTAGTTAGTTATAAAAAATAATTAAAATTTAAAAATATTTTTTAAAATTATATTTTTTATTTAATATATTATAAACTTTATTTTTATAAAATATTAAAAATTTTTATTATTAATTTTAAATAATTTATTTATATTAGCTAGTAAATAAATTTTAAAATATTTTAAATTATAGCTTAAAAAATTATTAAAATATTTTTAAATATTTAAATATTATTTAAACTTTTATATTTTTTTAATATTATTTTATTTAAATAATATTATATAATTTAATATATATAAGCAAAAAAAGCTAATAAATTTATAGTTAATATTTTTTTATATTTTATTAATAAATAAATTAATATATTAAAAAAAAAATTTTTATTAACCTTTATATTTATTAAATTTATATAATTAAATTTATATAAATATATAGCTAAGCTTATTTATTATATATAATTTATTAGCTTATTAATTAGATTTTTCTTTTAATTTTTTATTAATATATTTAATATTTTTTTATATTTAAAGTTTTAAGCTTTAATTAATATAAATAAATTTTAAAAAATTATTAATATATTAAAAAATAAAAGTATAGTTTATAAAAAAATATTTACTATTTTATTTTATTTAAGTTTAATATATATAATTTATATATTTAATAACTTAAGTTTGCTATTATTTAATTAAAGCTATAATTTATAATAATTTTTATTAAGCAAATAATTAATATATTTAGTAGCTATAATATAAATTACTTACTTTAGTTTATAGCATAGTATATTATTTATTTGCTTTATAATTATTATTATATAATTAAAGCTATAATTTATATAAAGTTATATTAATTAAGTAAATAATATATTTAATAGCTAAAGCATAGATTATTTATTTTAATTTATAGTAAGGCCTACTATTTATTTTGCTTTATAATTACTTTTTTATATTTAAAATGTTTTTTTATTTATAATATATATTATTTACTTTTGCATACTATTTATGCTGCTTTATAATTGTTACTGCACACTTAAAGCTATAACTTATAATAAATAGGTTGCTATAAAATTATAAGCTTTTTATACTTTTTATGTTTAGCTAGGCCTGCTTACTTATATATTTTTTTTAAATGCTTTTATAAGCTATAACTTTAAACTATAATAATATTAACTATAATAGCAAAATAAATAATATATATATATTATATTTATATATATTATTTAATATTGCTTTTTTTATTATATATATTATTTGCATTGCTTTTTTTATTATATATATTATTTTAAATTAACTTTATATATAACTTGCTTGCTTTGCTTAATTTATTATTGCTGCTATATACGTTTTTAAAACAATATATATTTTTTAAAAAGGCATACTATTTATATTTTTTTATAATTATATATACTGTTTATATTTTTTTATAATTATATATATTATTATATATTTGTTTAATATATAACTTGCTTACTTTGCTTATTTTATTATTATTGCTATACTTTTGCTTAAAGTAATATATATGCTTTTATAGCAATATATATAGTAATATATATTATTTGTATTAATTTATAGCTACGTTAATTTGTAGCTACGCTTTTTATTTGGTTTTTTTTTAAATATACTTACTTTTGCGCAGCTATAAGTTAATTAAAATTTTTTTATTATAGCTTTAGCCCTATTGCTGCGCACCTTTTTTTTTTTATAATTGCTATAGCATATAATATTTACTTTAATATTAATATGCTAGCTTGCTAGCTTTTTTTTTATATTTTTTTTTTTTACTTACT
>Ga0247782_1000603_pt1 | contig 14329 bp, 14 predicted proteins | sample UWRJL019104C5_FD_179928 | JGI IMG/M metagenome (GOLD analysis project Ga0247782, IMG submission 179928) | Plant litter microbial communities from Arlington Agricultural Research Station in Wisconsin, United States - UWRJ-L019-104C-5 | ecosystem: Environmental > Terrestrial > Plant litter >...
AACGTACCGCAAAGTAGTAAACAAGGCCGGCACGTTTGGTAAAGCACTTTTCGCATTTAAGCTTGTCTGTCCTTGTTTTTCCCGATGCACTTACATATTCGCCATATACCATTTCATCCGATCCGCAATTATACATTGCATATTCATAATCAAGATCCAGCTTTACCTTCTGGAATTCTGTCTGCAGGTAATATTCCAGTACAGATGCCTCAAATGCATCATCTACATTTACCACATAATAATCTTCCGACACTTTTTTTATAGGTGTAGTATTAGGCAGTTCATTCGTATTATCGCGGTAAATTTTGTTTACCACATCCTGCAATGCAAAGTGGATCTTCTCCCCCATCTCCTTTTTCTCAAAGGTATAGGCCTGATTAAGCATAACAAGCTGCATAGTAATAACACCCACTATTGCCAGCAGGCCAATGAAGACTATAATATTTAACGTATTGAATTTCAATTTTGGTATGTTATTTGAAAATGGGTATGGGCTATTGAATTTCTATCAGCTTTTAAAGCCAAAAATAGAATAAACGGCAACACGATATAAAAATAGTATGCCTAAATTATAAAAATCGCTAATATACAGTTCGTTAACATGTCATTAACAATACTTTGAAAACGATTAACAAATATGTGGAGAGAACTAGATATATTTGTGTAACACAAACTGAAAAAAAAATTATTATTAATATTAATTGTTTACCATTATGAAAACGCTTAAACTTTCTGCTCTTGCTCTTGTAGGTGCTTTTTTCTTTGTATCTCAGGGTGCATCTGCTCAGCAAGCTAAAAAACCGGCTGCTGTTAAAGCTACAACTGCTGCTCCGGCTGCAGCTGCAACAACAGAAGCTCCAAAAAACATGACTCCATCTGGAATTACATGGAAAGAGGATACACATAACTTTGGTGATATTGAAAAAGGAAAACCGGTTTCTAACGAATTCGTTTTCAAAAACACTACTAAGCAGACTATCCTTATCACTAACGTGAAAGCATCTTGCGGATGTACAGCTACAAACTACACAAAAACTCCAATTAAACCGGGAGAGTCTGCAACTGTAACTGCAACTTATAATGCTGCTAACCCAGGAAGTTTCTCTAAAAACGTAACTGTTACTACAAACGACAGCGACGTAAACAAGGTACTTACTATTAAAGGTAAAGTATTAGAGGCTGAAACTACAACACCTGCTACAAACCAGTAATTTACGGTAAACATCTTACTATATAGTAAAGCCATCGCAATGCGATGGCTTTTTTTATGCTTTAACATTACCAAAAAGCCAAAACAAAGTATCTTTACCTTATGGAATTGGCACATATAAAAACACCCTTAGGCACTACACTTATTGAAGGCGATGAAAATGGCATCGCTAAAATATGGGTGTTGAATGATGATATTCCGGTTACTAAAATAATTCCCGATGTGCTTAAAAATGCTGTAACGCAAATGGAGGATTATTTTAACGGCAGTCGCCGGAATTTTGATTTCATGCTAAATCCGCAGGGAACCGATTTTCAGAAGAAAGTATGGAAAGCCCTGCTTGAAATTCCATATGGCAAAACCACTTCCTATCAGGAACTATCTATAAAACTGGGTGATGTAAAAGCCATACGCGCTGTGGCATCTGCCAATGGCAAAAACCCGTTATGGATCGTTATTCCCTGCCACAGGGTAATAGGATCTGACGGATCTCTTACCGGATATGCCGGAGGGCTATGGCGCAAGAAATGGCTTATTGAACATGAAACACCGCCAATACAGCAAAGCTTGTTTTAATTTGCTAATCACAAATCAATAGTGCAATTCGTAGCAAAAATTACTTAGCTGCACAAAGCATTTTTTATGTAAATTCGTCATACCAAGACCTAATCCTTCCGTATGAAAAAATTCCTGCTCTGGCTTGTAGGCTTACTTACCGCCATCGTTGTACTGCTATACATTTTTGATGTTGATTATCTTCTTAAAGCTGTGCGTGTGGTATACCTCCACGGAAAAACCACCGCCTACCTTGACGATTACACCCATTTTGATAACCGCACTGTTAAAAAAGGAGCGGGTCAGCCGTGGGCTGTACATAAAGAGTACAACAAAATAAAAGCTACGCAAAGGCTCGAAAATACTCATAAAGAATTGGGTACTGTAGCCTACCTTATTATAAAAAATGATAGCATCTGGTATGAAAGCTATTATGATGGTTATGGAAAAGACTCCAAATCCAACTCGTTCTCTATGGCAAAAACCATAGTTACCGCTGCCATGTTTAAGGCTATTGAAGAAGGAAAAATTAAAAGCCTTGATCAAAATGTAGGCGATTATTTTCCTGAATTCAGCAAAGGGCTTGCAGCAAAACTTACTGTAGGCGACTTATCGTCTATGAGTACCGGTTTAGACTGGGGCGAACAGTACAGCAGTGCTTTTTCTATAACTACACGCGCTTACTTTGGCAATCATCTTGAAAAAACTATGCTTAACGTTCCTGTCATTCGTGAACCAGGTAAAGAGTTTGAATACGTTAGCGGTGCTACAGAGCTATTGGCTATGGTTATTACCAAAGCTACAGGTAAAACATTATCTGACTATGTTGCCCAGAAATTCTGGCAGCCAATGGGTGCCGAGAATGATGCGCTTTGGCAGCTGGACCATAAAGATGGCATCGAAAAAGCCTATTGCTGTTTTGCCAGCAATGCACGCGATTTTGCACGATTCGGAAAACTGTTTAAGCATAACGGCAAATGGAATAACCAGCAACTTTTAGACAGTACTGCTGTTGCAACTATGGTTACGCCTAAGTTTGCTGTTTCTCCGCAATATGGTTACGGCACGTGGCTAAACAACTACATGGGTAAAAAAATGTATTACCTGCGAGGGCATCTTGGTCAGTTTGTGATCGTTATCCCAGAAGATGATATTATTATAGTACGCCTCGGCCATATAAAAGGACTTCAAACCACTACAGACCCGCATAGTAACGATTTTTATGTTTATGTAGATGAAGCTTACAAAATGATGGGGCTTATGAAGCCGACCGAAGGTAAAGGAAACGGACTGGCACTTACTAAAGAAGAAGCGGAAGGAGTTAAAAAATAATTCGCACAGTCTGTCATTCTGGGCGTAGGGCAGTGAAGAATCTCTTTATAATTAGATATTCTTCCTTCGTCAGGATGCCATAGAAGTTTAAATTATATGTTAGAAAAAATAAACCTGGAAAATATACTTTTCCTTGATATAGAAACGGTACCGGAACAGGAAAACTACAATTTGCTCGATCCTGAGACACAATCATTGTATGACCTTAAAACCCAATACCAGCGTAAAGATGGGCAGTCGCCTGAAGAGTTTTATGAACGTGCCGGTATTTGGGCAGAGTTCGGAAAAATCATATGCCTTTCTGTTGGATATTTTACCTTTAAAGGTGATATACGCCATTTTAGGGTAACCTCATTTCATGGCGATGAACCGAAGATATTAAAAGATTTCAATAACCTGCTTAACAATCATTTCAGCCAGCCACAGCATATTATGTGCGGTCACAATGCCAAGGAATTCGACTTTCCATTTATTGCCCGCCGTATGATCATTAACAGTATTGGTATACCTCCAAAGCTAAACCTGTTTGGCAAAAAGCCATGGGAAGTGCCACATCTTGACACCATGGAACTGTGGAAGTTTGGCGACTATAAGAGCTACACATCACTAAAGCTGCTTACAAAAATACTGGGCATCCCTTCGCCAAAAGGAGATATAGACGGCAGCCAGGTAGGGCATGTATTTCATGTTGAAAAAGATATAGACCGCATTGTTACCTATTGCGAAAAAGATGTTATCGCTGTAGCCCAGGTATTGCTTCGCTTTAGGAGGGAAGAGCTTTTGATTGATGATGAGATAATTCACGTATAGGTAAATTTACACACCCCTAGCCCTCTGAAGAGGACTAGAGGCGTGTGACAAAATGCTGGAATAAATCCGTACTTTTACACCATGAAAGACTTTCCAAATTTATATGTAGCCCAAATAGACAATAAAGTAATTGTACACGGCTCAAACCTAAAAGATTTTGTTATCTCGCTAAACAGCGTGGTAAAAAACCTTAAACCTTACATGTTCTATTACAGGCTTTTTAAAAAAATAGACTATTTGGAACATATTGCCGAAGACGGTCGTAAATTCTATTTACAAAAGGTGCTCTAATTCTACTATAGAATAACACGCCCCTAATTTCTCCCAATAGGGGAATAGCTTCAATCTAATCTTTGATGTGACTGAAAACCGTGACTGCGACTGACAACTAAAAATTTGTTTTTTTATCCTCATGAACAATCCCCTGCTGCATATAGACCATATTACCATTTCTGCCCGTAAAGAAGGCAAATGGACTCCTATTGTAAAAAAGAGCTCGTTTACACTCAACCAAAATGAGATATTGGGAATTGTAGGCGAATCAGGATCAGGCAAATCGGTAACCTCTTTAGCTGTAATGGGACTGCTGCCAAAAGGTATCCTTGAAATTACCGAAGGCAAAATAGAGTTTGACGGTAAGGATGTATCGGCCATGAGCCAAAAAGAACTGCGTAACCTTCGTGGCAACGATATCGCTATGATATTCCAGGAACCTATGAGTTCGCTAAACCCATCGCTAAAATGCGGTTTTCAGGTGGAAGAGATACTGGAAGAACACACATCTTTATCTAAAAAGGAAATAAAGGCAACGGTGCTTTCCCTGTTCGAAAAGGTTAAGCTGCCCAACCCCGATAAAATATACAACCGTTATCCGCACGAGATATCGGGTGGGCAAAAGCAGCGCGTTATGATAGCTATGGCTATTGCCTGCAAACCCAAAATTCTTATTGCCGATGAACCCACAACTGCACTTGATGTAACGGTTCAGAAGGAAATAATTCTGCTCCTGAAAGAATTGCAGCAGGAAACAAAAATGAGTATCCTGTTTATTTCGCACGACCTTTCACTGGTATCCGAAATTGCCAACAGGGTATTGGTTATGTTCCGCGGTGAAATTGTAGAACAGGGCGATTCAAGTGAAATTTTTAATAACCCAAAACACACCTACACCAAAGCGCTTATCAGTTCACGTCCGTCACTGGATGTACGGCTAAAAAGGTTGCCAACCATTCAGGATTATCTTGAAAACACGGTAAATACCGAAGAAGTTACACCAAAACAGCGCGAAGAACGCCTTAGTAAACTTTATAGCCAGACACCTCTTCTTGAAGTACGGAATGTAGAGAAAGAATATGTTTCTTCAGCCGGATTATTAGGGAAAAATGTAACGTTTAAAGCAGTAGACGATGTTAGCTTTAAAATATATGAGGGCGAGACGCTTGGACTTGTAGGCGAATCAGGCTGTGGAAAATCTACGCTTGGCAATGCTATCCTTCAACTGGATAAAGCCACCGCCGGAAGTATTTTATACCGGGGTGTAGACCTTACAAAACTTCCAACAAAAGATATACGTGAACTGCGTAAAGAAATACAGATAATATTTCAGGACCCGTATTCTTCGCTAAACCCGCGTAGTACCGTAGGCAAAGCTATCATGGAACCTATGCAGGTACATAAACTATATAAAAATGATGCCGAACGCCGTGAGAAAACCATTGAGATACTTAACCGTGTCGGTTTAGGCGAAGAGCATTTTAACCGCTATCCGCACGAGTTCTCCGGAGGGCAAAGGCAACGTATCGGAATTGCCCGAACCATTGCATTACAACCGAAGCTTATCGTTTGCGATGAATCGGTTTCCGCACTTGATATTTCGGTACAGGCACAGGTGCTTAACCTGCTTAATGAATTGAAGGAAAACTTTGGGTTTACTTATATATTCATCTCTCACGATCTTGCCGTAGTAAAATACATGAGTGACCAGGTACTGGTTATGAATAAAGGTAAAATTGAAGAGATGAATGAAGCCGATGCTTTATACGAGCATCCGCAAAAAGACTATACCAGGAAACTTATTGCAGCAATACCGAAGAGTTAGCTGAATTTGTCCGAAGTCGGATGTCCGAAGCTAAATTACGTGTGTGTCATTCTGAATGAAGCAGAGCGGAATGAAGAATCTATATTATAATTAAGAGATCCTTCCTTCGTCAGGATGACGAAAAGAACTTAAAATAAAAGCCCCTTCTTTCGAAAGGGCTCCAATATATAATATTACTAATTAGTCGATAATCATTTCAGGGATATCGCCCTCAATGATAAGATTACCTTCTGTAGCTTTTTTAATATCTTCAACAGTTACACCCGGTGCGCGCTCTAATAGTTTAAAGCCTTCCGGTACAACTTCCAGAACAGCAAGTTCGGTAACAATCTTCTTAACACAACCTACACCTGTTAGTGGCAGCGAGCAGCGTTTTAAAAGTTTAGATTCGCCTGCTTTGTTTACATGCATCATGGCTACGATAATATTCTCGGCAGATGCTACAAGATCCATAGCACCCCCCATACCTTTTACCATTTTTCCCGGAATTTTCCAGTTGGCTATATCGCCATTCTCAGATACTTCCATAGCACCAAGAATAGTAAGGTCTACTTTTTGTGCCCTTATCATCCCGAAGCTCATAGCCGAATCAAAAAATGATGCACCTGTAAGTGTGGTTATCGTTTGTTTACCTGCATTAATAATGTCAGCATCTTCTTCGCCTTCAAACGGAAACGGACCCATGCCCAGTACTCCATTCTCACTCTGGAATTCTACCGATATATCTTCTCTCACGTAATTGGCAACAAGGGTAGGTATACCAATACCAAGGTTAACAAAGTAACCGTCTTTTACTTCTTTTGCTATCCTTTTAGCAATCTGTTCTTTTCCTAACATATTTGATGATTTGAAAATTTGATGATTTGAAAATTACTTCGTCTTGCTGGAAGAAATGATTTTCGTAATGATCAAAATTATTGAATTTAAATCTGAAAATAATCTGTCATCAGGATTTGGATAAAACACTGATGCTTTGCACAACGTCAACCAGTAATGGACTTCATCCGCTTCTTTAGCAGAAATTTTGAATTTATGAATGAAGTCTGCTTTACTTTCGGCATTCTGCGCTTCTCTAATATTTGCTCCTATTGAAGTCCCGCTCCTGAAAATTTGTGAGGCCATTTCAAACTTTTTTGCCAATTTTATTTCTTCAGAATATGCAATGATATTCAATGCAAATGCAAAAGTCAAATCAACAATTAAATTCGGTTTATCGTTCCTCATTTTCAAATTATCAAATCAGCTAATCTTCAAATTATTTTTTACGCACAGTGCGTTGTTCAATTCTCTTCTCATACTTCTCTCCCTGAAAAATTCGCTGCACGAATATCCCCGGAATATGCACTTGGTTCGGGTCAAGCGTTCCTGCCGGAACAAGCTCTTCAACCTCAGCAACCGTAATCTTTGCTGCACCCGCCATACATGCGTTAAAGTTTCTCGCTGTACCCTTAAATATAAGATTACCTGCTTCGTCGCCTTTCCATGCTTTAACGATAGCGAAATCGGCTTTATAAGCCTCTTCCATAATGTGCATCTTACCGTTAAATTCACGTGCTTCTTTACCTTCGGCAACTTCGGTTCCGTAACCTGCCGGAGTATAAAATGCAGGAATACCCGCCTGTGCTGCTCGGCATTTCTCAGCAAGTGTACCTTGGGGTGTGAGCTCTACGTCAAGTTCGCCGCTAAGCATTTGTCTTTCAAATTCGGCATTCTCACCCACATACGATGAGATCATCTTTTTGATCTGTTTCTTCTGAAGCAGCAACCCAAGTCCAAAATCATCTACACCTGCATTGTTAGAAATACAGGTAAGGTCAGTTGTACCTTTTTTAACCAGTTCGGCAATACTGTTTTCAGGAATACCGCAAAGGCCAAAGCCGCCCAGCATAATGGTCATGCTGTCTTTTATATCGTTAAGCGCTTCGCCAACATTTTGCACTTTTTTATTAATCATACAATAGATTTTAGTTTTCGCGCATAAATATATAAAAAAACGCCTTCAAAAGAAGGCGTTTGCTCAGTAAATTTAAATTCCATTGAATTCATCCATATCAACTTCAGTGGAGTCTGTCTTAGTCGTATCTTTAACAGCTGCCCGCCCGCAATCTACCTTTATGGAAAGATTAGCAGGCCTTTCGAATGGCTTCTCAGAAATTTTGTAGATCATGCTATCGTCAGCATAACATTTTTTCATGAATAAGCCCCATATAGGCAATGCCATTGTAGCACCCTGCCCATAGGTAAGACTCTTAAAGTGAGCCGATCTGTCTTCGTTACCAACCCATACGCCTGTAGCAAGGTTAGGCACCATGCCCACAAACCAACCGTCTGACTGGTTTTGGGTAGTTCCTGTTTTACCCGCAACCGGATTGATGATCTTATACGGATAACCTGTCATACGGTTATAACCATTACCTCCTGCACCACCCCATTTAAGCCTTGCACCAGATCCTGTTTCTGTAACACCTTCAAGTAACTTTATAACGGCATAAGCAATATCCTTGCTCATAACGTCTTTCGTTATTGTTTTTATCTGATCCAGTATTACACCGTTCTTATCTTCAATCTTAGTAATAACCATAGGTTTAATATATACACCCTGATTAGCAAACGTACTGTAAGCGGCAACCATGTCGCTAACCGTAATTTCTACCGCACCAAGTGCAATAGCCGGCTGCTCAGGAATTTTGCTGGTTACCCCAAGCTTATGTGTCATATCAACAACCGCTTTTGGTCCAACCCTGTCTATAAGCTTAGCCGATACTGTATTAATAGAATATGCAAGCGCCTTTTTAAGCGTTACCATTCCCAGAAATTGTCCGTTAGAGTTTTGCGGATGCCAGTCGGCATCAATACCATATTTACCTTTAGGCATGCTGAAAGGGGCATCTATAATAGAATCACATGGCGAAGCATGAAGCTGCTCGATAGCCGTTGCATACACAAACGGCTTAAAGGTAGAGCCCACCTGCCTTGCGCCCTGTTGTACGTGATCGTACTGGAAATGTTTGTAGTTAATACCTCCAACCCATGCTTTAACGTGTCCGTCCTGCGGATTCATAGACATTAAACCTGTCTGAAGGAAATGCTTGTAATAACGAATAGAATCTATAGGTGTCATTACCGTATCTTTTTCACCTTTCCATGTAAAAATGGTCATATCGGTCTTAACCTTAAACGATGCTATAATTTCATCTTCGTCTTTACCCTGGTCGCTCATTATTCTCCAGCGTTCAGAATTTTTCATTGCCCTTTCAATGATCTTGTCCGTTTCCGATTTCGATAATTTTATGAAAGGTGCATTCGTGTTTTTCTTCTGCTCGATAAAAAACTCTTCCTGAAGGTTAGCTAGATGCTCTTCCACAGCCTCTTCAGCATATTTTTGCATTTTAGAGTCTATCGTAGTATATATTTTAAGGCCATCACGGTAAATATCATATTCGCCTCCATCGTCTTTAGGGTGGTCCTTCACCCATTTCTTCATATACTCTCTTAGGTATTCTCTAAAATAAGTAGCAACACCTTCGTTATGGCTTTCAGGATTAAAGTTGGTGACCACCGGTTTTGCAGCAAGTTTTTCTTTTGTTGCCTCATCAAGCTTACCGTTTTTAACCATCTGGCTCATTACAGTATTCCTTCTGTCAAAAACCAGTTTCTTTCTTTTTTCCTTCATTGGATTAAAGTACGAAGGGTTTTTAAGCATCCCTACAAGTACCGCCGCTTCTTCAACTTTAAGGTCTCTGGGTTCTTTACCAAAATACACTTTTGATGCCGAACGTATACCAACAGCATGGTTTACAAAATCTACCGTATTAAGGTACATTGCAATGATCTCTTCTTTGGTGTACTGTCTTTCCAGTTTTGTAGCAATGATCCATTCTTTGGCTTTTTGCACTATCCTGAAAAGAAAAAATCGTGAACCTTCGCCGTGGAAAAGGTTTTTAGCCAACTGCTGCGTAATGGTACTCGCACCGCCGCTGCGGCCTAACGTAGCTATGGCCCTTAATGTACCTTTAGAGTCGATCCCCGAGTGATCGAAAAAACGCTCATCTTCGGTAGATATCAGTGCATCTACAAGCGATTTTGGCAAATCGGCATACTTAACCGGTGTACGGTTTTCAAGGTAAAATTTACCTATGGTTTCTCCATCTTCAGAGATGATCTCGGTAGCAACATTGCTATCCGGGTTCTCTAACTGGTCGAAACTTGGCATTGAGCCAAATACGCCCCATGAAGCCAGAAGGAAGAAAAGAAATACCGACACTAAGCCGATACCAAATACTTTCCAAAACTTTTTTACATAATATGAAGAATCGTGCTGTACGCTTTTCTTACTATTATTCTTTTTTACTGCCATTGTTCAATATTATTCTGTTGACTCTATCCTGAAACCTAAATCTGTTACGCCATCAAGCTCTTCTACTCCCGGCACTTCGCCCGACTTTCTTACCGCCTGTTGAATGGTAATCGTGTATTTGCCGGCTTTAGGAAACTTTACATTTTCCTTATACCAAAGCTTGCTTTCTTTAATATCAGTAAAGCCATCTCCCATAAGGCTGCCGTCAGGGTTAGCCATCTGGTATTCAAGCGTATCTACTTTAGTAAGCTTGGTACCCGGCTGCTGCAGCTGCACTATAAGAAACATGTTGTTATACGGATAACTGTTGTTGTTTCTAACGTTAATAAACAAATTATATTTTGACACCGTATCCTTCTGGTCAAAGCTAAAAGAGACGATACTGTCCTTATTCCACTTACCATCAATGGATTTGTATTCGTCAAACACCCTTTTTTTGTCGCAGGAAACCAGCAGCAAAACAAGGCTCATTGCTACAATGCTATTCCGTACTGCCGCCTTCGGCATTATTCGCGCCATCACCTTTGTCGTTAGGATTTTTTCTGTTGCCATTCCTGTTGTTATGGTTTCGGTTCTTATTATTTTGTGGTCTTTCGTTCGGCGTGCCTTCTCCGGCAGGCTTATCGTTAGTATTGGTACGCTCTGTATTGTTTGGCCTTGGGTTAGGCTTTCTTTCTCCTACCTGCCTGTTTTCATTAGGCTTTCTCTCACCCTGAGGTTTATTCTCATTCGGCTTTCTCTCGCCTTGTGGCCTTGTATTGCTTCTTTCGTTAGGCTTTCTTTCCGGCCTCTCGTTATTATTAGTCCTCTCCGGGCGGTTTTCCCTTACCGGCCTTTCACCTGCAGGTTTCCTGTCGTTCGGCGTACGGTCTCCCGCAGGCCTGTCGCCTTTTTTCTCGATAACGTGTTTCTTATTATCTTTAGTTGGCCTTTTCTTTTTCTTAGGCACATCAAAACGGGTAAGGCTGTCCTGGCCCATAGCATTCTGGAATGTTTTTTCAACTTCCGGAGCCACTTCTTCAACAGCATAATCCTCTAACGAAGCTACACGTTGTTTTAGTTTATTAAGCTCAACCATTTCCTTAACCTGCTCTGCTTTGATTACATGCCAGTGCGCCATATTATTAGTATAAGCAAACCACATAAGGCCTTTAAAGATGTCTACTTTCTGGCAGAAAGCATCCCCTTTTTCGGTGTATATTTTAGTATCCATATCCGGCAGGCCTTTAAGGGCATCCAGATAGGTATCCAATTCATAATTAAGGCAGCATTTAAGCTTACCGCACTGGCCGGCCAGTTTTTGCGGGTTAAGCGATAATTGCTGGTAACGTGCCGCAGAAGTATTTACACTCCTGAAGTCGGTTAACCAGGTAGAGCAGCAAAGTTCGCGCCCGCATGACCCAATACCTCCAAGACGCGCTGCTTCCTGACGGAAACCTACCTGTTTCATCTCAATACGGGTACTGAATTCGCGTGCGAAATCTTTGATAAGCTGACGGAAATCGACCCTGTCATTAGCTGTGTAATAGAAAGTAGCTTTAGATCCGTCACCCTGAAATTCGATATCCGAAATCTTCATTTCCAGTGCCAGTCGTATTGCTATTTCCCTTGCCACCACCTTCATTGGCTCCTCTTTAGCACGGGCATCACTCCAGATATCAATATCTTTTTGCGATGCTTTCCTGTAAATCTTAGCAATTTCGGCATTATTCTTGGTGTTCCTTTTCTTCATTTGTACCTTAACCAGTTCACCGGTTAAAGTTACAATACCAATATCATGACCGGGTGAAGCTTCAGTAGCAACAATGTCGCCTATGCTTAGTGTAAGTTTCTCGCTATTACGGTAAAATTCTTTTCGCCCGTTCTTAAAGCGCACCTCAACACAGTCAAAAGGCGCTTCGCCTCCCGGAAGGCTCATATTTGATAACCAGTCAAAAACAGTCAGTTTATTACAACTGTCCGTCCCGCAGGTTCCGTTATTTTTACATCCTCTGGGTTGTCCGTCTTTGGAGCCCGTTGAACAGCTTGTACATGCCATAGTTTGTGTTTATATATTGATCGCGGCCTAACCGCTACTTGTTCGTAAAAAGTTTTTGCGGGTAAAGATAGCATTTTTTTAACGGAAACATGTTAAACGGCAGGATTGGGATGTAAGACCTTACCACACACACCTCTCCTTCGGAGAGGGCTAGAGAAAGGAACATAAAAAAAACCTGCACTTTCATGCAGGTTCCATTTATTATATATAATAAGGTGTTACCCTATAACTTTAAATAATTTATCAGAAAGCCTGATCCTGAACGGTACGTTAAACGTAACCTTATCGCCTTTTACAGCAACAGTACCGTCCTGACCGTTAATGCGCATAGTCTCTAGTACTAATTGCTGTTCTCCGGTGCTTGGACCTGATATAAGGATGGTGTCGCCAATAGCCAGTTCCTGGTTTTCTACAATAAACTGACCCACTCCCGCTTTAGGAAAATAATGTTCGCCCTTACCAATAAGTGTCTTTTTGATTCTTGGCCTTGCAGCAGCTTTAGCTTTTGGAGCCGATGCCAGTGCAATGTCCGACACATCTTCGCCCGATTTCTTGAATTTCAAACGGTCTGATTTTCCTTTCTTGAAGATCATATTACCGTTCATTATCCCACGGCGAATGGCTTTTTGCTCGTCTTCCGGCATCTGGAAAATATCCTGGCATTCTGTAGAACAGCAGTTGTCTGAAGCCGCTTTACATTCATCACACTGAATAAACAGTAAGTGGCAGCCTTCGTTAGCACAGTTAGTATGGTTGTCGCACGGTTTACCACACTGGTGGCATTGCGAAACGATATCCTCGGTAATACGCTCACCAAGCCTTGCATCAAACACGAAGTTTTTACCGATGAATTTACTCTCTAACCCTTCGGCTTTTACCTGGCGGGTGTATTCTATAATACCGCCTTCAAGCTGGAATATATTTTTAAAGCCTTTATGCTTAAAGAACGCCGAAGCTTTTTCGCAACGGATTCCCCCTGTACAATACATCAACAGGTTTTTATCGTCTTTATGGTTGGCAAGCTGGTCTTCTATAATTGGCAGCGACTCACGGAATGTATCAACATCGGGTGTGATCGCATTGCGGAAATGACCTATTTCGCTCTCGTAGTGGTTACGCATATCCACTACAATAGTGTTTGGGTCTTCAAGCATTTTGTTGAAGTCGTTAGCGCCAAGGTGCGTACCGCCATCCATAACATCAAAGGTATCGTCGTTAAGTCCGTCAGCCACAATTTTATCCCGCACTTTAATGGTCAGCTTAAGAAACGACAAGTCGTCGTGCTCCACAGCCACATTAAGGCGGATACCGTTAAGGAACGTAATAGTATCTAAATGGTCTTTAAAGGTGTAAAAATTATCTGCCGGAAGCGAAAGCTGTGCGTTGATGCCTTCGTTGGCAACGTATATCCTTCCTAAAACCTCCAGTGGGTTCCAGGCCAGGAAAAGCGAATCGCGAAATTGTTTTGGGTCAGAGATTTTAGCGTAGGCGTAGAAAGACAGCGTAAGGCGCTGTTTGCCGCTTTCCTCAATAAGGGCGGTTCTTTCTTCTGCGCTTAAAGTGTTGAACAGTTGCATGCTATACAATTTTAAGTGAGATATTCAGTATGTACCGGTTCACAATGGCGGAACCGGCGCAAAGGTAGAAAATTTTGGGGAGTGGGCAAGTGGTTATTTAAATTGGACTTGCATCTGGATTGCATTTTATGCAAATGAAAATAGTGAATGCATAAATCAATATCTCAATTTTAACTTTATCGGATCTAATAATTGAGTGACCCACAGAGTTCTCAATTTCTGTACCATGAGCAATAGCGTGTCTTCTTTTTAATAGATCACTTAAAAATGCATCCCAAAAATTATCAGCATCTTTTTTAGATGGATTAATTTCAAGATTGTCTAAAATAACATTAAATGGATAATCATGAGA